>ENA-OYZN01000093-OYZN01000093.1-human-gut-metagenome-genome-assembly--contig:-NODE-93-length-67120-cov-12.779542_pt1 | contig 67120 bp, 75 predicted proteins | sample MGYA00243294_ERZ653483 | MGnify/ENA primary metagenome ERZ653483 (study PRJEB26926, sample SAMN06165155) | human gut metagenome | biome: ENVO:00009003; feature: ENVO:2100002; material: ENVO:00002003... | reverse complement strand
TTGGCACTTTGGAAAACTATATTCATTTTTGGATTACAATTTGCGGAAACTCAAGTGTTTTTTATTAGGGGAGTCAAATGTCACCAGCTTTCCCGCACTACAGTCTCCCCGTTTTTCCTCCGGATTTCCTCTGCCTGTTCATATATCTCTACGAGACGGGCACCAATCGCTCCAATATCCCTTTTCCGTGCCACCTCATATCCCTGCTCTGTGAGATTTTCCACCTCTCCCTGCAGGATGTTTCCGGTTAATTCCTCAAATTCTTCAAGATTTTCCGCCTTGTATACCGTTTTGCCATGCTCTAACCAGTCCCCATACACAGGAATGTCCCGGAGCAGTACCGGTATCTTCATGGAGAGAGCTTCTAAAACCACGATTCCCTCTGTCTCCTCATAGGACGGAAACAAAAACAAATCGCATGCCCCGTAAGCCTGTCTTAGGCTTTCCCGGTCAACATAACCGGCAAACCTGAGATTTGGGAGCTTGCTCTCCACGATTTTCCTGATTTCTGCGGGAACCGTATGCAGCTCCGACTGTCCAAACCAGATAAACTGGTATTGGGGCATACGCTGTGCCAGTGCGGCAAAATCCAGAATACCCTTCCTTTTTATCCATAAGCCCACAGACATGACAATCTTATCATCCTTTGAATATCCATACTTCTTGCGAAATGCTTCCCGGTCTTTCTCTCTCCGGGAATAAAATTCTATGTCAATTCCGTTGGACAGGACATGGATTGGTTTCCGTATTCCATAGGATTCCAAAAGTCCTGCGGAATATCTGCTGGGGGTTATGATGCAGTCTCCCTGGGAATAGCACAGCGTAATCCATTTCTGGAAAAAGCCCGCTGCCGCATTGGAACCGATATAGGAATTTTCAAAATCCTCCCTGGTGGAATGTGCATGAAATACCACTGCCTTGTGATGGATTCGCGCCCAGACTGCCATCCCCAGGGAGCCGGGAAATATTGTATTGATATGTATGACATCCGCTTCCTTTTTTCTTGAAACCAGTTCCACATCCTGGTTCTGCAATGCCTGCCGCTGATGGAAGGCTGCTCTTCCCACACCGCTTTTTTCAATTAATTTTTTCCATTGTGAATATAAATATACCTTCATCATTTAACCTCCTGCGTGCTTAAAATCCGTTTCTATCTAACGTTACTATGCCATAAAATTTGCCACCGCATACTGCAATACCTGATGCAGCCCCATGCTGTACAAAAAGATTGCCGCAGGCTTCCCTAAAAGAATAATAGTGGTGAACCTGGAAAGCGTCATGCGGCTTACCCCGGCAAGATAACAGAGAAAATCATCCGGTGCCACCGGCAGAAAAATCAACAGTGCAAACAATTTTTCAAACCGTTTTTCCTGCTCTAAAAATTTCTCATATTTGTCATAGAATTTAGAGCCCGTCATATTCCGGACAAATATCGTGCCATATCTTCTCGCCAGAATAAAGGCACAGACAGAGCCGATGCAGATACCTGTATAATTCAGGATAAAGCCCCAGAAGCTTCCGAAAAATACAACTCCGAATACACAGCCCACTGCTCCCGGAAGAATGGGTATCACTACCTGTACTGCCTGTACAGCCACAAAGATAACAGGCGCCAGTATACCGCTTGCTTTCAGGAGGCTTTCCAATTTTCCTGTGTCAGAAAATATACCCTGTCTCCATCCCCATAATACAAAGAGGAAAAACAAAAGCCATGCGGCAGCCTCTATTATTTTTTTGTGCCGGATTATCCATTCGATTGCCTTTTTCAAATTTATCCCTCCTGTCTTACCAGCCAATTGCTAAACTCCTTCACCAGTACTTATACCTTGCTTTTTAAGGCATCCACCTTCTTCATGCCCTTCAATAATAGAAACGAATACTTTCCGGCAAACTCTTCATCTTTTGCCAAACTTAAGAAAGTCTTCAGACTTCACAATAAATTTATCATAGAACCCCATGATAAAGGCAACCGTTCCTCCCGATACTCCCGGCACACTGTCTGCCAGTGCCATGCAAAACCCGTTAATTCCTTCCTTTAACATAATAAAAACCTCCTGTTTGTTTTCTGCTGTCAAGCATATCCGTAAACGTTTATCCTGGAAATCATCTTAACAGCCTGCATTAAACAAACAGGAGGTAATTTCTTAAACAAAACCTAAACAATATGTAAATTTGATAAAACCGTCTATATAACCGCCAGTAATATGGTACCGGCGAGAATACAGCAAAGCCCGGCTGCCGCCTTCCTTTCCAGCCTTTCATGAAATACAAGCCTGGAAAAAATAATGGTGACAAGAATACTTAGTTTATCTATGGGAACAACCACACTGGCAGGTCCATCCTGCAGGGCACGATAATAGCACAGCCAGGACGCTCCCGTCGCCAGTCCGGACAACACAATAAATCCAAGCTCCCTTTTCTCTATCCCTTTCACCTCCCACTGCTTTCCGGTAAAAAACACCATCAGCCACGCCATCAGCAGAACAACCGTCGTCCGTATGGCTGTGCCAAGGTTGGAATCGATTCCCTCAATCCCGATTTTGCCCAAAATTGCGGTTAAGCTGGCAAACACGGCAGACAAAACCGCATAGACCAGCCATTCCCTGCTTCTTTGGTTTTTCCCCTTAGGCTGCGGCTCATTACCGGAATCCCCGGCAGCTGCATTTTCTCCATCCGCCGGAGCTTTGGAAATCATCAGCAAGGTTCCTGCACCAATCAGAATAACCGCTGCCGTTTTCCCCCAAGTAAGCCCCTCATGCAGGAAAATCAATGCCAGAAAAATTGTGAGTACCGTACTGGACTTATCAATGGGTACCACCTTGTTAATGTCTCCCTTTTGCAGGGCATGAAAATAGCACAGCCAGGATGCCCCGGTTGCCAGCCCGGATAAAACCAGGAACAACAGCGTTTTCCCGCCTATCTGTGTAATACCGGACCAGGTTCCGGTAATCAGCACCATAAGCCATGAAAACAACCATACCACGATGGTGCGGATTGCCGTCGCCACATCCGAGTCTGTTTTTCTGATTCCACATTTTGCAAGGACTGCCGTAATCCCCGCAAAAAAGGAAGAGCCTATCGCATAAAAAATCCACATTTCCTTCATCTCCTACTATTGATTCAAGCGGTAACCCGCTCCCCACACCGTCTCTAAAATCTTCGGATTTTTGCTGTCATCCTCAATCTTTTCACGAATCCGGTTGATATGCACCATCACCGTTGCACTGTCACCCACATAATCATATCCCCATATCTTTTCAAAGAGTTTCCCAAGCACCTGACATCATCATCCTTATTATACCCCAGTCTGGCATAAGTGCAATATGCCCTGTGGAAATACGTATCCCTATTGTAAATTACAGGGCTAAACAAAAAGCGGTATAAAAGCTAAACAAATTCTAAACAAAAAATGGTTGCATTTCTTTCCTGATTATAGTAGATTAGCATTTAACACATTTTATTCCGTTCCACTGTCAGTGGGACAGGGAATTTTTGCACCGGGAGAAGGAAAATGAAAACAGCTGCGAAAAAACAGGGATTTTTCAGCCGTTTTATCGGCGACAGACAATTTTATAAAATGGTGCTGGCGGTTGCCGTGCCGATTATGCTTCAGAACGGAATTACTAATTTTGTAGGGCTTTTAGATAACATAATGGTGGGACAGATTGGAACCGAGCAGATGTCCGGTGCCGCCATTGTAAACCAGCTGATTTTTGTGTACAATCTGTGCATTTTCGGCGGTGTCTCCGGAGCAGGAATTTTTACCGCACAGTATTTTGGACAGAATGATACCGAAGGTGTACGCAATACCTTCCGGTTTAAGCTCTGGATGGCAGCACTGCTTACGGTGATAACAATTGCGCTGTTCTTAACAGCGGGTCCTGCCCTGATTCAAATGTATCTAAAGGGGGAGGCAAATTCCACGGATGCCGCCGCAACACTTATGTATGGCAGACAATATCTGATGATTATGCTGATTGGACTTCCGGCATTTATGTTAGGACAGGTCTATGCCAGCACCCTCCGGGAATGTGGGGAAACGGTACTGCCCATGAAGGCAGGAATTGTTTCCGTCCTTGTAAACCTTGTATTTAACTACCTTTTAATATATGGAAAATTTGGATTTCCGAAGCTGGGTGTCCAGGGTGCGGCAATTGCCACCGTGCTTTCCCGCTATGTGGAGGTATTGATTATCGTTATCTGGAGCCACCGCCACAAGGAAAAAAATGCCTTTGCCGAAGGGCTGTACCATACTCTGAAGGTGCCTGCATTTCTTGTCAAAAAGATACTGGCAAAGGGAACTCCCCTCCTCTTAAATGAGACCCTGTGGGCTGCCGGTATGGCAATGCTTACCCAGTGCTACTCTGTCCGGGGACTTAACGTGGTAGCCGGGCTCAATATATCCAACACCATTAACAATGTATTTAACATTGTATTTATCGCACTGGGAGACTCGGTAGCCATTATTGTGGGACAGCTGTTAGGCGCCGGTGATATGAAGAAGGCGAGAGATACCGACAATAAGATGATTGCCTTTTCCGTTGTCTGCTGTACCGCTGCCGCCCTTGTGATGCTGATTATGGCTCCGGTATTTCCGAGGTTTTACAATACCAATGCAGAGGCAAAGCTGCTGGCAAAGCAGTTTATCATGGTTACTGCCATTTTCATGCCGCAAAATGCATTCCTGCACGCCTGTTATTTTACACTACGCTCCGGCGGAAAGACCATTATCACCTTCCTGTTTGACAGCGTATTTATCTGGTGCGTCAGTGTTGTAATTGCATATACCCTAAGCCACTTCACCGCCTTGCCGGTAATCGCAATCTATACCCTGGTGCAGGTGGGGGATATCGTTAAATCTGTGGTGGGATTTATCCTGGTAAAAAAGGGAATCTGGCTGCAGAATATTGTTTCATAGTTCATCCTGCCGAAAAAGACTCAGAAAAGGTTCACCGGACCTTTTCCTCATATGAATGGCAAAAAAATATGCTGGCGGTGTCCGCCAGCATATTTTATATAAACATGTTTAACGCTCCTTAGTTACAGCTTACTCCGCCGTCTATTACCAATACAGCACCCGTCATAAATTTCGCCTCATCACTTGCGGCAAACAGCACAGCTGATGAAATATCCTCCGGCTGTCCCTGTGGAATGGAGGAATCCAGACCAGCCATAATTCTTCCCATACCCATCTGGCTGATGTTGGTCTGTCCCACCATAACCTCAGTCTCTACACCACCAGGACAGATTACATTACAGCGGATTTTATCACCTGCGTACATATACGCTGTATTCTTTGTCACACCTACCAGGGCATGCTTGGATGCTGTATAAGCTGCACCTGCACGGCATCCACAGACGCCGCCAATAGACGCCACATTGACAATATTTCCCGCAGTCTCCTGCTTTGCCATTACCTGCACCGCCTTACGCATTGCATAAACAGGTCCCTCTAAGTTGACCTTCATGACTTTATCCCAGAGCTCGTTACTTAATTCTCCAATCGGAGTAAACTCATCCATAACACCGGCATTATTTACCAGAACATCCAATTTTCCGCATTCACTGACTGCATAGTCAATCATGCCTTCATTGACTTCCTGGGTAGAAACATCTCCCGGATACGGAAGAATCTTTCCGGCTAATCCCTCTGCCTCTTTTGCAAGCTCTTCCAAACGCTCCTTTCTTCTGGCAACTGCAATGACGGTTGCCCCCTCCTTTGCAAAATCCAGAGCAATTTTTCTGCCCATTCCGGAGCTTGCACCGGTAACTACTACGCTTTTTCCCTCAAATCTCATGGTTTTCTTCCTCCTTATATAAATTAAACTTTTTGTATCCACACGCTCATTCAAAATATATTTTAAAATACAGGCTTCATTATTTCAACTCTTTTTCAAGCATTTTTGCTATTTTTCCCATCCCATTTTCTTCTATCTCATCCATTGCAAAATTCAAGCCCATGGTGGACATTATACTTTTAACATATGCCTTATCCCTGTGAACCATGAGCAGCACAAATATAAATTCGTACATTTCATTCTTATCTAAACACTTTATTATCTTCCGCATTGTGGTAATGTCCATATCCGCATCGTCCGGTGTACAAATCATCCGCCAGAATCCACTGTATTCCCTTATCCATTTGAGAGCCGCTTTGTTTCTTTTTCTGTTTTGTTTATTCTTTGACATTTTTGTACCTCCATTATTTTATTCAATCTTTAAGTTTTTACGATTATACCCATGGCTTACATCCTGTAAATTCGGGGTCAAAATACGTAATCTCGCTATTAGCGATGGTCATTAATTTCCATGCACTTTATTATATTATTAAAATAATGTAAAATTATCACTCCCTGGTGATACGATACAAAAAAATATTTTCTAAATAATTCAATTCTTCCAAATCGGATTTTAGATGCAAGTTATAACTCCATCTCCATTCATCATCACAAATGCTTTTCATACCTTCCGCCAATTTTTATACCATCCCTGGCAACAACAAAGGCATGTTCATCAATCATTTTCAGCTCTCTTCTCAAATGGGCATATTCATATTTGGATAGCACCGTAACAATCATATAAGTCTTACTCTCCGTATATCCTCCCTTTGCCTCCCACCAGGTGGCATCCCGGTCAAATTCCTGTACGATATAGTTGAGTATTTTCTCCGGCTCCTCCTTCGTAAAAACCAGCACCTCGGTATTGATGTTCTGGGTATGGGTTTTGTCCGACATTAACATGCTGACAGCGGAATAAATGATACTGTAAACAGCTGTCTGAACTCCAAACAGAAGTGCACAGATTCCATAAACCAGCACATTTACCGCCAATGACACCCTGCCCACACTGAAATCCTTATACTTTTTTGTAAAATACATTCCTGCGATATCCATTCCCCCGCTGGAGCCGCCAAATCGCAGTGCAATTCCAATACCGGTTCCCGCCATAATTCCGCCAATGATACTGGCAGTCAGTGCATCTCCCACAATCGGGGCAGCCGGAACAGGCAGAATACTCAGAAACAATGTCTGGCTCAGCACACAGACCACCGTCCGCATAAAGAAATTTTTTCCGATGGACACATAAGCCAAAATAAACAACGGTATATTCAGAATCAGATTGATAATACCTGCAATATCTGTACTTCCAAAATGGATATGCAGATAGCGTACCAGCAAGGTACGGATAATCTGACTGATTCCCATTACGCCGCCATTATATAAATCAGCGGGTACAATAAACAGATTGACGCCTGCGGCAAAGAGCAGCATTCCCACCACTGCCACAGCATTTCTTTCCCAAAATTTCCTGTCTGCTATCCTCATCCAATCCCCTCCAGACCAAATATTTTATCTCACATATTTACATTTCGCTTTGTATCTTAAATATAACAAACCTCCCGGCGAAGCTCAACAGGATTCTGCCTTCCCAAAAAATTTTTATTTTTCTCGGCTATGCTGCAATAAATCTGTTATAATCATATTCAAATTGGCAATCATATAAATATTCAAACAAAGAGAGGAATGAGTCCATGGCACAAAAAAACAATGCTTACATCGCAATTCCGGCACTTTTAAAGGTTGAGGCTGGCGCTCTCAGCCGGATTGGCGCATATTTAAAGGAAAGTGATATAAAGAAGGTGGTCATCTTTTTTGGTAACGGGTTAATTGACATGTTCGGAAATACCGTTATGGACTCCTTACAGACTGCTGGTATTGAGGTATTAGAATACCAGGAGCTGGACTCCGTGTGTCTTAATGATATCTCCACCCTGGCGTTTAATCTGCCGGTCAAGACACAGGCGGTGATTGGCCTTGGCGGTGGAAAGGTAATTGACGCCGCAAAATACACCGGTTTTTTAAGAAAACTCCCATTTATCAGCATTCCCACCTCCGCCTCCAGTGACGGGTTTTCCAGTGCAAGTGCTTCCCTGATAATAGACGGCAGAAGAAATTCCGTTCCTGCAAGAATGGCATACGGAATTATTGTAGATACTACGGTCATTAAAAGCGCACCGGAACGGTTTCTCTATTCCGGAATTGGCGATATGGTTTCAAAGATTACTGCCCTCTACGACTGGCAGTTTGAAGAAGATTTAGGGCTTGCCGAGGTGAACGATTTCGCCATGATGATTGCAAAAAAGGCTGTCAACAGCTTTGTCCGGACGCCTTTTACCAGTATCCGGGACGATTTATTCTTAAAGGAATTACTGGATTCCCTTGCCATGAGCGGCATTGCAAATGAAATCGCCGGAAGCAGTGCACCCACCAGCGGCAGTGAACATTTAATCTCCCATGCCCTGGACAAAATGCTGGAAGCTCCCCAGCTTCACGGAATCCAGGTGGGGATTGCCACTTACCTGATGAGCCTTGTACAGAACCATCGCTATAAACGGGTGCATACCATCTTTACCGATACCGGCTTCTTTGACTATGTCGAAACCCTGAATCTGGATATCCATGCCTATGAGCAGGCAATTGAGCTGGCACCTTCAATCAAGCCATTCCGCCACACCTATCTGCATGAGGAAAAATACCGGATAAAGGCGAAGGAGCTGCTGAAAGAGGATGAGACTCTTCGGAAGATTTTCCATTGCTAAAGATGTTTGCAGCCTCTGGCAGACTTTATAACGGCTAAAGCAATACACCCGCTATGATACAATAGAGATAGTTTTAAAATATACCAGTACAATAAACCGGAGGCATCTAACGCTCCCGGAATTTACAAAATTGTTACGGCTTCCACCGACAAAAAGTGAGGAAAATACTATGTTTATAAAAGAAATACAACTCGAAAATTTTGGTCCAATTGAACACCAGCGGTTTCCGTTATGCGAAAATAAAATCAATGTAATTTTCGGAGATAACGCAATGGGAAAAACACAATTATTAGCAGCAGTCTATTCCGTTTTTTTCGGTTCAAAGCTTCTGCAATACCATCAAAATTCTGAGCTGGAAGGATATACATATTTACGAGTTCATTTCGCAGATGAAAATGTAGATTTAATCCAACAGCATACCAGCCAGACCTCACAAATATTACTCAAGGACTTTGCTGATATTGAAAAGTTATCGAAAATCAACCGTGAAAATTTATTTTTCTATTTTCCGGATTTGGAAAGAACAAATCATCAGAAATACACCAGAAGTGACATTCAAAATGCCCAGCATTTTCTCTGGAATTTAGGATTGAAAGAGCATCATATTCTTGGCAGCTGCCTTGCCAAAACGGAAATAAATGTTGTAATGTCTTCCAGTGAGAAGCAATATCTGGATTTTGTCTGCCTGCTGTCAAAAATTCCTGCAGGCTCCATATTGATTGCCGATGGCATATTGGCAGGAATGGATGAAACCATGTGCTATATGATAATTGATATTTTATCAAAGCTGAAAGGTATACAGCTTATTCTTGCTGAAAATAGACAGCTGGAATCCATATTTACACAACAAAATATCAATACATTGTATTTACTGCCACCATCCCGGCAAATGAGTCCGGTTTCTTATAATTATCAGATAATTTCGCGTAATATGCCTAATACAGGGGCGACGAATGATACCGGTGACTCAATTGAACCGGTACTATATCGGACAGGGGATTTATTTCCTTATGGAGAAAATCCTGCTATAGAGCTAAAGGAGATTAAAGGAAACCGACCATGCAATTCCATTATTGCCAATGCTGAAATCTACATAAACGCTTACTTAAACAGCAGTCTGCAGGAAACCGGAAAAATATTCTGGGGTGTTGCCAACGACAGAACCATAACGGGTGTCCGGTTATATTTTTGTGTTTTACTTGTAAAGCCATTGAAATCAATTGTCTACCTTCATATATAATCTTCAAAATGTTGTTGTTTTTATAAATTTCTCTTTTTTTAAAATACTGATTAACTAATATATATTTTACTTAATCTAAACAAATGTCAACTTAAAGATTTGATAAAAGCAGAATAAATTTCCACTCGCTATTATGGTCATACAACATGATAAGTGCTATGTTTTCTTTTTTGTATATACACTTCTATACCTACTTAATCAATAGCATTGGTAAAAACGCATACAAAGCCAAAACTTCTGTATGCTTTCCACACAACCCTATAAAACAGAACCGCGCCCCTGTTCCAGCCCCGCATCTTCGCAAAAAACTAAATTTCTTGAATGCAATCCATCATTCAAACTCCTCTTTGCAAAGTTGTTGTGTAGTGTTTTTTGTTGGTTTTGCTGGTAGAAACCAGGGAGTTTTGTCTGATTTCTACCTGTTGCGTGGATTTTTAGTGAATTGTATTGTCATTTTGTTGTCGCAATTTTATTTTGCTTTTCAACTTTGGTTAATTTTATCTTACAACAAACACACAATATATTTTTCCAAAAAAGGAATTCATCCATGCTATTTTAACAATTGTATTTTCAATAGTAATTCATCATTCGTTGATTGTTTAGTATATTTTATTGCATTTTTTATATTACCAGCGTTACTTTCAAGCAAAATCTTTTCATCCAAATCATAAAGTATTTTTTCATATTTTTCAGCCTCAGAAGGTTTTACTTGTTTTATGAATTCTATTATATCTGCTTTATTAATTACCCAATCTCTTCTTTTAATGTTACCATTTTCCTTTCTTGATGTTGTCAGAATAACTGTAACATTTTTTCCTGTAACTCTTTCATCACTTCCCAACATTTCAATTGCATATAATGTATTTCTCCCTATATCCATATTTATAGTATTAAACGCTTGTCTTCCTCTATACTCCAAAAACATTTTATTTATCAGTAATACATGGTTTCTAATTCTACAAATCCTCTTTACATCATATTTTATAGCATTATCCTCTGAAGAAAAATCGATAATAGATACTAATCTATTATTATGACTTGCCCCCATATCAATTACTAATTGCATCACATTAAAGCCTAAAGATTCTTCATTATTCTTAATCGAATCATACTTACTTTTCAAATTTAACAACCGCGTTTTTAACTCCGCATAATATTGTTGCCATTCAGTTGGTAATAAATATTTTGCCTCCGCTTGCAATTGCTGATTTAAATATATTTCAGCATTTCCCATATCATTAAATGCGCACAAATCCAATATTTCATTATCAATCACTTCTCTCTTCGTACAGTCAATAGATATGTTACAGCTTTGCTGATTCACATCCATAAACTTTCCCAACAATAATTTCTCATAATTGTATTTCTCCTTGAAATTCCCCATATCTCTATTTTTAATTAATGTAACCGGAACTAATTCTGCTACTGGATTTTTCCTTCTTCCATCTCTAATTGACAAGTCACATTCCTGCCCTAATAACAAGTAATAATTCCCCTTTATGTAAAAAATATCCCCTGTCATCGGCGGAGCCATAAATTCATTCACTCTATAATCATATTGTTCAAATCTTTGGAATGCCTCTAGATCAGTGTTTTCACTTCCTACAGAAGACTCATCGTTGCTCAATCTCTCAAACAAACTCGATAATAAAATTGTTCTCTTAATCTCATTACTGCCGCCCTCATATGTATAATATCGCTCTCTCAAATCAATCCATTCATTCAGAATTTCGTGACTTGTTATTCCTTCTTCTTTAGCCATTGAAGATAAGTACACTGCTATATTCATATTTGATGCTGCATAGGAAAAAGATCTCTTTAATGCCTCTATTCTTTCATTTTTCAGCATCATAAGCATAATCTTATATTGACTCATTATTAAATGTCTTTTTATTTCATTATCTATATTTTCTGTAGATTTATTAACAAAACCAACATACATTTCATCGGTTTTTCTTGTAATATCCTCATGTTGCGAACTTAACACAATACATATGCCACTTTGCTTAGCTTGATTATTTTCATATAATTCATCAATTATATCTTTTCCCCTAGCTTCACCATTCATGAAATTATCTATAATACAAAGGAAAAATTTATTCTCTTTACCAAATAACATTAAATCTTCTTCCATACATTTAAGGTCTGGCGCAGAAAAATCTGTATACACTCTTAAGGGCAAACTTATACCATCTTTTTTAGTTCCTTCAATCAATCCTTTATACCCTTTTGCATTTTTACTTTTCACTCCTACACCAAATCTTTGAAACACTTCGCTACATTTTCCAACCTCTTCTTCTGTCAAATCCTCAATAGCATTTTTAAGTTCAAACATCTCTTGCTTTTTTATATAAAATTCAACATCTCTTTTAGGAACTGAATTCCATTTAAATCTGTCTTTGCATCTGGAATACTCCTCATTAATCTTCTTCAACTTAATTTTTATCTGCCCATCAAATATATTTGTTATCAGATTTTCCTTTTCATCATCTGTCAACATAAAGTAATCATACATAACAGACTTTCTTGACAAATCAAATTCAATTGAATCCTCAACTATAATTATCCCAGCTATATTCATCAATGAATAGAATTCATTAAATGATACCTCTTCCATAAAATCTCTCCTTATCTAACGCAATCCTTTGGAACTGTAATAGAAAAAATGTATCTATTACCCCACTCATTAGTTTCTTCTAATAATTCTATATCTGCACTAAACGAATTTAACAGCTTCTTTACAATATATAAGCCCATACCTCTTCCGTCATTCTCTTTTCCAGACTGCAATGCTTCAAATAAGATATATTCCATTTTTTTTAAAACACCCAATCCCGAATCATACACACAAATATTTGTATCCGTTTTCTGCTCGACTACAATTTCATTATTTGGTATATAATAGTTTTTTTCCTTCAGAGCCCTTTTTTCTCTTATATCAATCCAATATATTGAATTCGTAAAAAGATTATATAACACATGCAGCAGAACGCCCTTAGGCATATACCACTGTGCCTTTAAATTTTCCTGTCGAATAGTAATTTTGTTCTTTGAGAGTTCCTTTTTCAATTTTCTTTCAATTTCATCGACTACAGCTCCAACACTTTCACATGTATATTCATCATAATTATTTTTTTTGATAAAAGTCTTTTCCAAAAAATTATATAAATCTGCAACATCCTCAACTTTTCCCAACAATAAATCACTTTGATCTTTTATTGGTAACAAATTATCGTTGTACAACTTTATATTTGTATCATAAAGGAATTCCTTCAATATCTCAAAATCACTTTCAATATTGTACATGTTAGGGTCATTAATTATTGAATGCAACTCATGAGTCATTGTTTCTGTTATTAACCCGTTTGCCATCAACTTATAATTATTAAATGCTTCGATCTGTATTTCCTTGAGTCCTGCTTCTGCTGTATCCAGTACTTCTTTTGTTTTTCCGATTTCTTCTTGAGTTATCTGAATTTGAGCATCAACAGAATCCAATGTTTCAATCGCTTTATCATATATTTTCTGTGAAATATTTACTTCGTCACCAACGATAACAGCTTTGGACAATAATATTTCTTTAGTTTTCTTGATTTCCTTTAATAATCTTTGGTTTTCTTTTAATAACTTATTATTTTCATCTTTTCTACGTTTTACTTCCTTTTTTGTATCATCTTGCAATAATCCTTCGTCTCGTAAAATTGATTTTGTTATATCATCTGCTGTTCGATTAAAATCATAAAAGTAGTAATTAAATATGATTATTATTACTTCTTTAAATATTTTTGCAACATCATTTTGTACCACATCAAGTCTAGAACTTATCTCTCTTATGTTCGTTTGCATAGGATCATTTATAGAAACATATCCTACTGTATTGCTTTGATTCATTCTATAAAACTGTTGACCGGAGGTTCTATACTGTTGCATTTCAATCCAGTCATCATCTCTATTACCAAGTGCTCCTATTCTGTATCCGTTTCTATAGAGTTTAATTCCATTATATAAAGATAAAAACTTTTGGATATCATCTAATGAATACATTTCTACCCTAGGATTAGTCTTATTTTTCAAATATTTCACATAATCAACATAAATTTTCCCAACCGCATTATCCTGTTTAAAATTATATGCACATCCTTCTACAGGTAATATTTCCATCAATTTAGTAAGCTCTTTTTCCACTTGTTTTACTATAAATTCTTCTAAAGCCTTTTTGTTCTTTACATCGGAATACTCTTTTTTTCTCTTCTCCTTAATTTTATTTACCAATTCTTCCTGTGAAATAGTAATATCCAAGGATGCATCATAACGCTCCTTATAATTATTAAAAAACCGAATATACTCTTCTTTATCTCTTCTGTATTTAGGGAAATATGAAACAGGCTTAATACATGACCTATGTGTCTTCTCAATAAACTGAGGTGTCAACTTTAAACTCATATTTAATTCTATTTTTCCATTTGTTTTCTTGATTTTAAAAGCATTAACACTTTCGGCAAAGTTTAATAATTCTAAATTAAATCCCGACTCAATCCGGATACCATTATTATAAAAAGCTATTTCAATATCTTGTACCGTATTATCATATGGAGATATTAAAAATGATGTTGCTGCTCGTAACTCGTCTTTCAAAGTCACTTTATTATCCCCGAACAATTCTAACTGCAATGGTTCATTGATTAGCTCACTCTTTTTTACATCAATTATCCACATTCTTGTATAAGAGTCTGTCATTTTGGGCAATTCATAATATGGAAGCTCAAATTCATCAATTTTTTTTGAATGTACCAATTCGTTCCAATCAATTACTACAACCCTGCGTTGTATATCATATTTTGAAGCAGTCTCAAGAATAAGTTTTTTCCCTAATCGTTGTGCCGCAAGTCGTCCAATACCCTTTTCTCCAAGATTTGTATTTTCATTATCTTTAAATTTTATATCTGTTCCAATATTTAAAAAGCCTTCTTGCAATTGCATTGCATTCATTCCAATTCCAATATCCTCAATCAATAATATGTCTAATGCCAAAGTTTCTCTTTCTAAAAGAGAAACAATATCACTATCTAATGGCACCAATAATTTATTATTTCTTTTTACATATTCAACACTATTAAAAAATTGTACATTGACCTGTTTACTATGTGCATCAATCGAATTCTTAATTAACTCTACAATCGCTACTGATGCAGAAGTAATCAAATCGCTTCCCAAATGTTCGATAATTCTGGGATTAATTTTCATTTTTACTTTTTCCATTTCAATACCTGCTTTCTTAAAAATAATTATCTATCTTCTTTGCAATTTCTAATGCCATCAAATATGGGACTCCATTTCCAACCATTTTAAACTTTGCACTTAAGCACACATTAGGTGGTAATTTGAACCATGCAGGTAACGACTGAATAGCCATTGCTTCTGCCACACTTAAGCGACGTGTTCTATATGGATGAAGATGTACCTCATTATTTCCATAAGCTGCTGTAGGAGAATACTTCCATCTGTGCAAACGCTTAAATGATTTCCTACTAGTATCTCCTTCTTGTATTGTTAACATTTTAGATTTTCCACCTTTAACTTTAAATACATCTTTTCTGTTAAAATGTCTATATACATTATTTTTCCTAAACCACTCCTCTACTGTCAACTCTTTGGGAACATCATATTTAAATTTTCTTTTACTTTTTTCACGATATTTCTGTGGTTTTGGCCAATTCATTTTCTTCACTGCCTTGGAATCATATGGCAAATTTGCATTCCACGGAAAAGCAAATGTATCATTCACACTTATTACTTTTCTGGATAATTCAGTACCTTTCAAAACCCCTATCATAAATATTCGGTCTCGATCTTGAGGCACTCCAAAATCCAATGAATTCATCAATTGTTCAGATAATATATATTCGTTGCGTATTAATTCACTTTTAAGCTCTTCAAAATACTCTCGATGCTTTTGCGTTTTTATCAGTCCTTTTACATTTTCGAACAAAAAGAAATCTGGTTTAAAGCGGCAAATCATATCAATATAGCTTTTTGCCAATTTCCCATTTTCACCTTCTCTACCTTTATTTTTCCCTCCTATGGAGAAATCCGGACAAGGCGGACCACCTATAAATCCAAGCAACTCATTATTTTGTCTTTCATGGTTAATGTATTGTTGAAAAATATGTTCTCCATTGCCACTCAAAAAATAATTAATATCATTTACATGATATCCATATACAGGTTGATTATAATTGCGATTTCTTCTCGCATAACAATATGAATCCATAAATTCCTGTTTGAATTCATTAACAAAAACAACTTCGTATCCCGCATCTTGAAATCCTAAATCCAACATTCCAACACCGGCAAAAAATGAAAATATCTTCATGTCAATCCCAGTTTCCTTCTATACTAAATTCTTCCTTTTCTTTGAAAGTCATATCAAAAATCGCTTCTTCCACAACCTTCACACACTCATCTGTATGCTTCTTTATATCATCACCCCAGAACCTTATGACAGTCCATCCTTCAAACAGCAATCTCTTATTTATTTCATCATCCCGCTCTCTATTACGGGATATTTTGCTTATCCAGAATTCGCTGTTGTTGCTTTTTTCCAGTCTTGGTTTCAATACTTCCCAATCTTTCCCATGAAAAAATTCGCCATCGCAGAAAATTGCTATCTTATACTTTGTAAGTACAATATCTGGGCTTCCTGGAAGTTTTTTATAATTCTTACGATACCGATATCCTTTATGCCACAAAGCTTTTCTCAATATAACTTCTATCTTTGTGTCTTTTCCATGTATATTTTTCATATTCTTATGTCGCTGCTCTTTTGTTAAAACATCTGCCACAAAATCACCTCAACAATCAGTTTTCTATTAACTTAGCCAGTTTTTCTATCTCTGTCATTTCCCGCCGCACATTTATGTTCATCAAAGTCTTAACATCTATAAGAATTCCTTGAATCTTTTGATATTCTTCAGAATTATCTTTCCAGTTACTAACTGCCTCACCTACTTTAAGCATTTCTGGATTATTAGGATACTTACTTTTTAAAGAATCAAAAGGCATAAGAAATGCATTATATACCTTCATGTTGTTGCCATGTTTTTTCTTAAACTTTTCTTCATTAGCCACATATTCTCCATATGTAATCTGCTTGTTAATTGATGTAGATTCTGGCAAATCCCATGCTTTACCATTCACTCCGAATTTATAATATTTTGCATCAAGAATGTATACCTTACTTCCGTACAACATAATCGTGTCTGGTTCCAGTGAAGCATTGTCATATTTATCTCCATTCACATACCAGGTTGTCTTTGGAAAATAATCAGATTTATTTTCAATACCAAACACTTTATCAATCATTTTTTCCCAAACATACTCGAAACGATAGGTTCCATACCGGTAATTTTTATCAGAATCTTTGTCACCTTCAAAATTAATTATTGCCAACATATGCCTGAACAACATTCTGTTTCTATCATTAAATGTATTTGCAATCTTTTCTTTAAGAACTGACCGGAAGACTCTTTCTAGTTTCGCTATTCGTGGTTTCTTTGGCATCATTTTTGTAAAAAGCCATCCAATTCGTTCAAAGCTCTCATATACACAATACTCATGTATTAACGTAATCAGTTCATTTTCCTTTATACTATTTTTCTTTGTAACGAAATCAAGATAAAACACATCCATATCCTGTACATATGGTCTTTGAGTTTTTATTGTCCTGTTCCAGTTTACCTTCCCTGTTTTTGCAATCTTATATGAAACTTCCTGTTCCCTGTAATATCCTCTTGCAAAAAAATCCTTGATAAGATAAATATATGATTGCAACGGAAATTCTACTTCATCAGAGCTGCTGCCTTCTGCCAGCAGCTCTGATTCTTTACGCTCTGTATTCGCAGCAAGTGTTGTAAACAGCAATATAATGTCCTTCCGCAGTTCCTTGTTATCCTCTGATATATGGTAACCCATTGGGAAATTGATACCAATGTCACCATCATCACATCTTAGCCCCACAAAGGTATCCATTTCACGGTTAGAATTCACTCTGCATTTACTTCTAATATCTATTTCCCTCAAAAGATCACCACCTAGTTTTCATCATTTTCTGTATTCTTCTGCTGCATTTTTGAAAGCATCTTTTCATATACACTTAATCTCAACACTGCCGCCAGCTTATCAGTTGTAGCTGTTTCATATGTAACAACAACATCTTCCAAGGACTTGCAATTTTCATTAAATATTGCTGTCTTGTCCATTTTAAAAGCATCATCCCATAAATATTTAAGGACTTTTTCTGGAAATCTGCTGGCTTCCAATTCTTTTTTCTTTGCAAAGTATGTTCCAAGACGCTTGTCCTCAGAACTTGCCATGTCAACATTACTGTCAATAACCATATCATTAATTACTGATGCAAATGCACCCCAGCTTACCTTAGTACCTACAATTATATCTTTTGAATGGTCAGATTTTTCAAAATTGTTTTCTATCTGTCTCATATTCCATCTTCTCTGGAATGCAGTGTCTAAGGTGAATACATTCTGATCTGCAGTATTCATCGTTGCCAGAATATACATATTTGAGGGTATCCTTACTGGATGTTTTTCGTCTTTATATACTTCTTTTGCAACCTCATAATTTGAAATTCCATATTCACTCTCACCCACTTCTTCAGCAGGGAATTCATCTTCGTCCTTTCGATCAAGCAACTGGAATATCTCACCAAATATTGCTGGTGCATTGCCACGATTTAATTCTTCAATCACAAGATAATAGTAGTTTTCTGGATCATTTTCTGCTTTCTTTAACATTTTAGTAAATGGTCCCGGTATAAATATGTATTTCAGCTTATCATTACCAGCTTCATCCTTTTCGACTCTAGGAAGAATCTGACCAACAAAATCCGAATACATATAATCCGGATGAAATACCACACGCTCCATATATTTTTCATCAGAACAATATTTTGTTTTTATTTCATGACTCTTACCAGCCCCTGGCACACCATACAGCAGAATATTTTCAGCTCCAGTTTTTCGCACACCAGATATTTTTTCTGCTTTCTTTGGTTCATCCCCGTCAGAAATAGAAATGCCATATGAATTCTTATTAAGACATCTGTAAACATTCAAAGCCTTTTGTAATTCTGTAGAATACGACTCATTCAATCCTGCTGCCTTAATAATATCTGGTGCTCTAAATTCTTTATCAATAATATTTTTTCCATATTTTATTCCGAAAATATGGATAGATGCCACCTGCATCTTATCCTCTGCATTACTATACATTTCAAAAAGAATACTGCCCAACTCTTGAATTGTAAAATCTCTCTCTTCAATCTTTGAATTTTTAATTTCAATAAGCTTTTTAATATCTACTTTTGTATTTGTAGGCAATTTATAAAACTTATTATTAAGCACTGAAAGATGATATTCTCCTTTTGTTTCATCAGCAGCTTTAATACCAATACAATCATAGAACAGTTTTTCTTTATGCTTCAGTAATACCAGATAATCGCCTGTGTGTAACATTTTTCTAAATGTAACAAATGCCTGGTCATCAATAGTAGTAAGTGACAACTGTACCTGATCAGCCTGTTCTTTTCTGCGGCTTCTTACTATGCTGGCCCGAACACACCTGCTTTCATTTCCATCAAAAACAATTCCACTTTCCTCACCTCCAGACAAATACGAAATATTATCTTTATAAATATAAAGCGGTATCTGTGTTATGAAGTATTTCTTCAACTGCTCATCTCTATCATCATAATTACACTTAAAATAGCCATCAGCCATTAGATAAGGGAACATATTCATCTGCTCACCAGATATTGCAATATGAGTCTGATTGGTTGTTCTTCCCTCATCCAATGTATTAGATGTTTCAAGTCTTTTTACTATTATTCCATCATATTCTTTTGATGAACATTCAGGGATTATATTCCTTATTATCTCCATTGCTTCTGTGAAATTCATCAAACATTACCACCTTTCATATAGCGTTTAATCACCTGTGCAATTGCTCTTCCCAAAAGTGGAGGAACAGAGTTTCCTATCTGCATATATGTTTTGGTATATGCTCCCCTAAAGAAATAGTCATCAGGATACGACTGAACTCTCGCAGCTTCTCTAGGAGTAAGACCTCTTGCCTGTGTGGGATGAATGTACATATTGCAATCGAACTTCATATGCGCCGTTATAGTCTTGCAGACTTTGTCATTTTCCAATTTGTAATATTTATCCTTAAAAATATTATTCCTTCTGGCATATGGCATAATGTCTGCAATCTTAGGATCATCTGAACGGTCCCCTTGAGCCATACGTCCATAAATCTCTATGTCCCTGTCATTATTGTATCGTGCCTTGTGATTTGATACTACAGCTACCATTCTACCTTGATTAATATATGAGATGTATTCATTCGTATCAGTAATGTTGTTTTTCTCTATTTTATATCCACTTTCTACTGAACCAGCCTCCGTCGCATTCTTAATTCTGGAAGCTTTTAATTCTCTAAGCGCAAATAAGGCATCACCAAGATTATGTTCCGGAATACTTTCACTAAGTGAAAATATCTCACTGAAAATCTCTTCGTTGTCAATACCAATGCAGTTGCCAATATATATCAACCTTTCTCTATTTTGAGGCACGCCATAATTCTTAGCATTCAAAACATGACATTCTACAGAATAGCCTATATTACGAAAATCCTCTTTTACCTGTTCTGCCACAGACAACATTCCTTTAACATTTTCCATAACAAAAAACTTAGGACGAACTTTTTTCACAACTTCCACGTAACTTTTATAAAGATAATTTCTTGGATCATCTATTAAGCGCTGTCTGTTAGCCATACTGAAACCCTGGCAAGGTGGTCCACCAACTACAATATCAACACTTCTACCATCCAACAATTTCTCGAGATTTTCAACTACATCTTTGATATCTCCCAGTACTATATGGTCCCTAGGTGTCTCCGGATGATTATGTGCATATGTATCCACACAACAGTCTTGAATATCATTTGCAAGACTTGTTATAAATCCTTCCTGTGAAAACCCTAATGATAATCCACCAGCTCCACAAAACAAATCAATCATCTTTAAAGAACGATTGCTAACGTTCTTCCTTGCATTTTCAATATAAGTATTACAATACTTGCATACCGGACACTTAGCGCAATTCTGTTCTTTTTCATTACAAATAACAGCTAGTTTTTCAAACGCTGCCTTAAACTCATTGTCACTTTGTACATCCTCTCTGTATTGCTTCGCTCTTGCTGCAAGAAACTCTTCATCTATAACTTTTGTAACGCGTTCCAGACATACATCTATAGATGTACTTTTTTTACCACCCAGTCCAGATTCAGCGAATGCTATAAACTCACTTTTGTCATTTTTGTATTCCATGTTAATCTACCCACTCTCCAAGTTTTTTTAACGTGTCCTTTACGGATTGGGCAACTGCTTTTGATACATTTACTGTGACTGCATTACCGAATTGCTTATATGCCTGACAGTCAGACACTGGTATCTCAAAAGAATCCTCAAATCCCTGCAATCTTGCACACTCTCTTGGTGTAAGTCTTCTTACCCTTCCCTTTTGTGTTACATAATTATCCTGACAGGCTCTATGCATCTTTGCCATAGTTGCACATAATGGTCTTGCAATCTTTAAATCTATCTCTGATTTTGCCTTATATCCACCTGTTCCATCGGATAATATTGTAGGCAATATCTTGTCCGATAAAAAGTACTTATTATCCACATCATTTTCTAACAGATCCTGCAATGTTTTATTGAGTTCCTGTTTCATTGGAAATTCGTATTCCGCTGCTTGATTATCGAAGCATACAATATATGTTCTATTTCTAGTTTGAGGAACACCATAGTCTGCGGAATTTAATATTTCACAAAATACTTTATATCCCAATACATCCTGCAATACTCGATGGATTTCTTTATATGTTTTTCCGTTATTATGCGTTCTTAGAGATCGTACATTTTCTAAAATGATAGCTTTTGGTTTTTTACCTTTTTCTATTTTATCATTCACTATTTCTGCGATTCTAAAGAATAATGTTCCTCTGGTATCTTCAAACCCCTTCTGCTGACCCATCATACTAAACGGCTGACATGGAAATCCTCCAATCAGCACATCACAATCCGGTATTTCTTCTAAAGGAATTTCATTTATATCACCTAACACAATGTGTTCGCCAAAATTAGCCTTATATGTCTGCACCGCATATTTATCAAAATCATTTGCCCACACAATATCATAGCCAGTATCTACAAAACCTTTGTCCAGTCCGCCAAGTCCGCTGAAGAATGATACTACCTTCATCTATTCTTCCTCCTTTAGCTTGTTACTTTTTATGTATTCTCTAATCCAAGAACCAATTTCAACAGAGGCAGTTTTCCCTTCGTTGCGCAATAATGTCATAAATTCATCTTTAACTGCCGGTTCAATTGAGATTTCTATTTTCGCCGTTTTTATTCGACCTGCTGGTCTACCACAATTACTTTTCTTTTTATTTGTCATTGCATTTTCCTCCGTTTAATATACATATTATATAATGTTTTTATCATGATGTAAATAGGCATTTCAGAAAACTTTTTGTATACACATATAGGTTCTCTTGATATAATATAAGCAAGTCTATAGAAGGGAGAATTTTCGAATGTACAGACAAATTATTGATGAGCTTAACAAATAAATGTGCCTGGAATACCGCTCAAACCTGATGCTTTCCAAGGTGTATTTGTCAAAAAACTTTCCAATCAGAATATTATCAAAGATAAACGAAGAATTAATGCAGGAGATATAGTTTCAACTGTCAATCAGACCCACATCGATATTACCGGACGCCAGGGAATGCTATTTTTCTTTGAAGAATTGAACAATACCACAACTTCTGTTCAAAGTATTGATATTACACATTACATCTACATAATGACTTATCAGAAAATGTACTATGCTATGATGCCTTTACTGATATTGAATTCAATCCACAAAAATCAATAAATTGCCAAGCTGAAGCTGCAGCAATTTATGTTTCGCTACATAGGCAAGGATTATTGAATGAAGCATTAAAAGGAAAAGACGAATTTCTAGAAATAGTCTATCCTACTTATAAGCAAACAGCAAATAATGCCAATCAACAAATGAGCATATTTGACCTTTTGCAATAAAAAAATCCCATAATTATTGTCATTTGATTGTCACACAACATAAAACAAGCCAAGAAACGCCGTAAATTCGGCATTTCTTGGCTCATGTACATCACTCAAACTCAATCGTCGCCGGCGGCTTCCCGGTACAATCATACAATACCCTATTAACCCCCTTCACCTCATTCACAATCCTGCTAGTCACAATCCCCAGCACCTCCCAAGGAATCTGTGCACTTTCCGCAGTCATGAAATCGCTGGTGCAAACCGCTCTCAGCGCCACCGCATAGTCATAGGTTCTCTCATCTCCCATAACACCAACGCTCCGCATATTCGTAAGAGCTGCAAAATACTGTCCTAAATCCTTATCCACACCGGCCTTTGCAATCTCCTCACGGTAAATCGCATCTGCCTCCTGCACAATGCGCACCTTATCTGCCGTCACTTCCCCGATAATCCGGATTCCAAGTCCCGGTCCCGGGAACGGCTGACGGTTTACCAGATACTCCGGAATCCCCAGCTCACGGCCTGCATTTCTAACCTCATCCTTGAACAGAAGGCGGAGAGGCTCCACAATTTCCTTAAAATCAACACAATCCGGTAATCCACCCACATTATGATGGCTCTTGATTACAGCTGATTTTCCAAGGCCAGACTCAATCACATCCGGATAAATGGTCCCCTGAACGAGGAAGTCCACTGCACCAATCTTCTTCGCCTCTTCTTCAAATACACGGATGAATTCCTCGCCGATAATCTTACGCTTTGCCTCCGGCTCCGTTACACCAGCCAGCTTTGCATAGAAACGCTCCTGTGCATTCACACGGATAAAATTCAAATCATAAGGTCCCTCCGGTCCAAATACCGCCTCAACCTCATCTCCCTCATCCTTGCGAAGCAGACCCTGGTCTACAAACACACAGGTAAGCTGTTTACCAACTGCTTTTGAAAGAAGAACCGCAGCAACAGAAGAATCCACACCGCCTGACAGTGCACAAAGTACCTTGCCATCACCAATCTTTTCCCGGAGTGCCTTAACCGTATCCTCCACAAAGGAAGACATTTTCCAGTCACCGCTGCAGCCACAGACCTTATATACAAAGTTAGACAGCATCTTCATACCTTCCACGGTATGCATAACCTCCGGATGGAATTGTGTGGCATATAGCTTCTTTTCCGGACATTCCATAGCTGCCACCGGGCAGACCGGTGTGGTGGCAACCACCTTAAAGCCTTCCGGAGCCTTTGCAATATAATCCGTATGGCTCATCCAGCAGATTGTCTTCTCCTCCACATCCTCAAAGAGTACGGAAGATTTGTCCACCGTTACCTCTGTCTTGCCATATTCCGAAACAGGCGCCGTGGCAACCTCCCCCTCTAACAGATAACTTATCAGCTGGGAACCGTAACAGATACCCAGAATCGGAATCCCCATTTCCAGCAATTCCCTCTCACATCTCGGAGATTCTTCTTTATACACACTGTTTGGTCCACCAGTGAAAATGATTCCCTTCGGGTTCATTTCCTTAATCTTGTCCATTCCCATTGTATACGGATGAACCTCACAGTAAACATTACATTCACGCACACGGCGGGCTATCAACTGATTATACTGACCGCCAAAATCCAACACGATAACTAATTCCTTTTCCACTTTCTTCCTCCTTGTCTCATAGCAATTATCTAATAAATCATTGAGAAGCACTCTGCTATTTTATACCTGTTACGATTCTACCCTATTTTGACAAAATCCACAACCTCAATATACAAAAACTTGCTATCCAGCAAAAACAATGTTACAGTTCTTCCCAAAAAGTAAATGAAGAATTCTGACAATCGCATTTTCCAGAATCCTTCATTTCCTCTGTTCCATCAACCGGCTATTCAATTATTATGCATTTTGCCTATATAAATTATGTCATTCAACCAATAATTCATTTTCAGGCAGCCCTGTTTCCGGTTTCGTCTATCTTTAATTACTCAACTCGCTATTCTCTTCGCTATCCCCGGCAGTGCTTTCACTGGTATCTGCCTCGTCGCCCTCTGACTTCTCTCCACCGGAGGTTTTCTTGCCAAGCTTCTCTAAAATATTATCAATTGCCGCATCCAGCTGGTTATCCTTTTCTCCTTCAGATTCCCTGTATGTGTCCACATCCAGCTCCACTTCCACATCCGGCTTAATGCCAACCTGATGGATATCATTTCCCTTCGGAGTAAAGTATTTCGCAATAGTCAGCTTAACGGCAGAACCATCCTCCAACGGGAACATTCTCTGGACAATACCCTTTCCATAGGTATTCTCCCCTACCAAAGTTCCGATTCCGTAATCCTTAATTGCGCCTGCAAATATCTCTGAAGCAGAGGCGCTGTATCCGTTTACCAGAACAGCAAGAGGCTGGGTAAACTGATGCTCATCATCCGAATTATACTCGCTGGTTACATTGCCATCCTTATCCTCGGTATACACAATCTTACCGGCTGGCAGCATGTAATCAAGCATTTCCACGGCAATATCAAGCAGACCACCGCCATTGTCACGAAGGTCTACAATCAGTCCCTCCATTCCCTGGCTCTCCAAATCCTCTACTGCCGCAATATACTGTTCCGCAGTCACCTCATAAAAGCTGCTGACCTGGACATATCCGATGTTGTCAGCAAGCATCTCATACTCAACTGTGGGATTTTCCACCTTCTGTCTCGGCATGGTATATTCATAATCCTTTGCATCTGAGGCTCTGTACACGGAAATTGTAACCTCCGTTCCTTCTTCGCCGCGGATTTTATCTACCACCGTATCGATATCCTGGGCGCTGATATCTTCTCCGTTCACCTCGGTAATGATATCATTTTCCTGAATTCCGGCGTCCTTTGCCGGACCATCAAATACCTTGACAACCGTAATTACCTTTGTATCCGCATTCTGTGAAACCTGTACCCCGACACCTACATATTCTCCTTCGGTATCCTCCATAAAGCTTGCATATTCCTCCTGGGTGTAATATACAGAATACGGGTCATCCAGGCCCTCCAGGTAACCCTTGATAATGCCATCCTGTTTTGCCTGTTCCTCGTCCTCAAAATAAAAATTCTCGTCAATCAAGTCCTCTATGGTCTCTAATTTATCATTGGTGTCCTTATCAACCACATCGCTGTTAGAAAGCTTTTCCGCAGACTTATTATTGGTAGTCTCTGCCGCCTCTGCATCTCCCTTGGTCATTTTGACACTGCCGCAGGCAGCTGTACTGACCGCCATTACCGTAGCCAGAACCAAAACCGCAGCTTTTTTCATCCATTTTCTTCTCATTGCTATCCTTCCTTCATGCTACCTAATCTATAACAAGATATTATTATACGCCTTAAATGTTACCACTTCGTGAAAACTACTGGAAATATGGCATTGGGTCTACATAGGTACCATCCACTCTCACGCCAAAATGACAATGTGGACCACTGGAAATACCAGTGGAACCAGCAGCAGCAATCTGCTGGCCTGCAGATACAGTCTCGCCAACGGATACCATCAGAGAAGAATTATGCATATAAACAGTAACAACTCCACCACCATGGTCAATGCAGACATAGTTGCCCTCTGCATAATTATAATCGGCAACAATTACAGTTCCTGAAGACGCTGCAACAATTGGCGTACCTGTAGCACATCCAATATCAATCCCCTTATGATAGGAACTGGCTCCTGCCACTGGTGCATCCCGGTTTCCAAACGGAGAAGTGATATTTGCAGGACTAGTTCCCAACACCGGCCAGGTAAAGATTCCGCCAGAATAACTGCTGGTAGAACTACTGCTCGCATTCTGCTCTGCCGCAGCAATAATCGCCTCGGCTTCTGCCTGGGCCTGGGCATATTTATTTACCTCTTCCTGCTGCCCCTCTATGGATTTATTATACTGGGCAACCTGGGCACTTTTCTCATCCACCAGTGCCTCCATGGTCTCCTTCTGCTCATTTACTTCCTTCTGCAAGGCCTGGTTGCTTGCCAAATCCTTATCCAGCTTCAGCTTCAGATTTGCAACCTGTTCCTTTGCAGATTTTAATTCCTTCAATATATTATAATCATATAACGACACCTGGGAAACATATTCCGTCTTGTTAATCATATCCGTCATGGAGGTAGCGGTTAACAAAACATCCAGATACCGTTTATTTCCCGATTCATATACCATCTGGATGCGCTGCTTCATTGACTCATACTGCTCCTCCTGGGCGCTCTGGGCAATCTCTAAATTCTTTTTGGTCTCCTCGATGGATTCCTGCAGCTCCTTCTGGTTCTGCTCCAAATGGGTAATCTCAATCTGCAGCTCATTTAAAGATTTATCCAGCTGAATAATATAATCCTCTATATTACTCTTAGCCGCCTTCAGATTGTCAAGAATCTCCTGCGCCTCCTTTTTCTTGGAGGCAGCTTCCTTTGCATCCTCTCTCGCCTTATCCACAGATGCATCCGCTGTACCGTTATCTGTGCTGTCACCCTCTGAGCTCTCCGCAGCCCCTTCCGTTGTTGTGTCTCCTGCCGTTGCATAACCTGTAATATCGCATGTGTAAATGCTTCCTGCCAGCAAAGCAGCAGCCAATACCATACTAAGCACTTTTCTTCCTTTAAACATCCTACAAGCCTCCCATACTATACCCGCAAATGTTTACGTGTCGTGATTAAGCTTCCAAAAAATCCTACGCCTGTTCCAAGCAAAATGGCAATAGGTGCCATCCCCTTAAACACCTGTCCGACAGGAACAAAATCTACCAGATTCGCCACAACTGTAAAATGCCCCGTTAAGTATTCCGTCATTGCATTATACATAAAATACAGGATTCCCAGCGGAATAACAGAGCCCACCAATCCAATTATGATTCCCTCCACCAAAAATGGTGCCCTCACAAAAATATCTTTCGCACCAATCAGCTTCATAATGGCAATCTCCTCTTTTCTGACCGATATACCAATTGTAATTGTATTACTAATCAAAAACAGAGATACAAAAAGTAAAATTCCAATAATACCAATCGATACATAGCTCAGCAGATTACGCAGAGAATTCAGGCTTTTTGCGATGCCGTCACTGCTGTTTACCCGGCGGACACCGGAAATTCCTTCCACTTCCTTAACCGTCTTTTTCTGCTTACTGATATCCTTAAGCGTCAGCTCATATGAGGAAGAGTTTTCTAACGGATTATCTTCCCCAAATACAGAATTCACATATTCCTGGTCGCCATCATACATATCATCAATATAATTGTTCCATGCCTTATCCGCTGAGACATATTGAATGGTATCTATATTATCCAGCTTCTTTAACACTTCACCGATATTCATAATCTGGTTTTCACTGGTTCCCTCTTCAAAAAACACCGATATAGTCAGGGAATTTTCAATGGATGAAATCTCCTGCTCCAAATTCAGTATAATGGAATAGAACATACCAAACAGAAACAGACATGCCACTATGGTTCCAACGGATGCAAGGGAAAAAAGAAGGTTTCGCTGGATATTTTTAAGTCCCTGCTTGACACTATATCCCAATGTGTTAATCTTCATCTTTATAACCACCCTTTTCTTCGTCACTTACAATCCGACCCTTTTTCAAGGTTATGACACGCTTCTGCATCAGATTGACAATTTCTTTGTTGTGTGTTACCACCACCACGGTAGTTCCTCTCTGGTTAATCTCCTCTAAAAGCCGCATAATCTCCAGGGAATTTTTCGGGTCCAGATTGCCGGTGGGCTCATCCGCCAAAATGATATCCGGCTGGTTTACAATGGCTCTGGCAAGCGCCACCCTCTGCTGCTCGCCACCGGACAACTCCCTTGGGAGCTGCTTATATTTATCCGCCAGCCCTACCATGGTAAGGGTTGCCGGAACCTGCCGGCGTATCTCCTTCATGGGACGCTCCACCACCTGCTGTGCAAATGCCACATTTTCAAATACAGTCCGGTCCTTCAGTAAACGGAAATTCTGAAATACGACTCCTATCTTTCTGCGAAGCATCGGAATCTCTTTTCTCTTCAATTTGCTGTATTTCTTGTCATCTACAGTTATCTCACCCTCTGTGGGCTTTATTTCCTTCAGCAATAACTTTATCAATGTTGTTTTTCCCGAACCGCTGCTTCCAACCACAAAGACAAATTCGCCCTTATTAATGCGGAATGTGACATCATCCAATGCTTTAATTCCCGTTGGATACTGCATGGTTACATGTTCAAGCACTACCATATCAGTGCTCCTTTCCTCTTAGTACTCCAAAGACTCCATATATTTCATGTATTTTACAACCATCAGTGCAATCTTAAAGGTAATGGCATCCTCAAACACACGAAGGTCCAGTCCTGTGCTCTTCTGCAGCTTATCCAGACGGTATACCAATGTATTACGGTGTATATACAACTGTCTGGAGGTCTCTGACACATTCAGGCTGTTTTCAAAAAACTTGTTAATGGTTGTAAGAGTCTCCTCGTCAAAATCATCCGGTGAACGGTTTTCAAAAATCTCCTTAATAAACATTTTGCACAGAGGAATCGGCAGCTGGTAAATCAGACGTCCAATTCCCAGATTACTATAGGCAATGATATTGCGGTTGCCATAGAAAATCTTGCCTACATCAAGAGCCATCTTTGCCTCCTTATAGGAGCGGGATACCTCCTTAATCTCATTGACAATGGTTCCGAATGCAACATGAACAGAGGACATTGCTTCGGTATTCAACATATCTACAATCACCTTGGCGGTCTTGTTCATATCCTCATATGTCTCATTCTGCTTTACTTCTTTTACAAGAATGATATTTTTCTCGTCCACTGCTGTGACAAAATCCTTTGCCTTGCTTGAGAAAATATTGCGCACCGTCTCCAATGCGTTGGTGTCTTTCTCATTCTTTGTCTCTATAATAAATACTATACGCTTTACATCTGTGTCAATATGAAGCTTTTTGGCTCTATTGTAAATATCTACCAGCAGCAGATTATCCAGCAGCAGATTTTTAATAAAATTATCCTTGTCAAAGCGCTCTTTGTATGCCACTAACAGATTCTGAACCTGAAATGCCGCAATCTTGCCAATCATGTATACATCATCCGCTTCGCCCTTGGCAATAATTACATACTCCAGCTGGTTCTCATCGAACACCTTAAAAAACTGATATCCCTGCAGCATCTGGCTCTCCGCCGGAGAATCCACAAATGCCAGAACAGATTTCTCATATTCATCTGTATCCCGCAGCGTTGAAGCTAACGCCTTTCCCTCTGTATCCATAACGCATAAATCAATTCTTGTAATTGCTTTAATGCCCTCAATGGTATCCTGTAAAATTTGATTTGATATCATTCTATCCACTCCTTATTTTTGACAACTATTGAAACTGTGCACATATTACACAAATCATATCATAGTTATTTTTACACTTGTTTACATTTTAACGGAAATGAAGCAAAAAAGAAAGTAAATGTTACAATTTTTTATAAATTTTTCACGTTTTTTTATAAGATTTATCTCATCCACAGAATATTTGAACGATAAATGCAAAGAAGCGGCTACTACTGTAGCCGCTTCCTGTACAGAAAAGCCAGAATTAATCTAAAATCTTCTGCTCTGTCTCTTTATCAAAGATATGAATCTTGCTTAAGTCAAATGCTAACTGTACGGTATCACCAGGTCTTGCGGTTGTACGTGCATTTACTCTTGCTGTGATATCAAACTGGTCAATTGTGAAGTACAGGTATACTTCTGCACCTAACATCTCATAGATAGTAATTCTTGCATCAATAAGGCTCTCCGGAGAAGACTCAATGAATAACTGCTCATCATGAATATCCTCTGGACGGATACCTAAGATAACTTCCTTATCAATGTAACCCTGCTCAACTAAGATAGAACCCTTTGAATCAGGAACCTTAATAGAGTGAGAACCAAACATTAATAATACATCTGCACCAGACTTAACAACCTTACACTCAATAAAGTTCATTGGTGGCATACCCATGAAACCTGCAACAAACAGGTTGGTTGGCTTGTCATATAAGTTCTGAGGAGTATCTACCTGCTGGATGATACCATCCTTCATAACAACGATTCTGGTACCAAGAGTCATAGCCTCTGTCTGGTCATGTGTTACATAGATAATCGTTGTCTGTAATCTCTGATGTAACTTGGAAATCTCAACACGCATCTGAACTCTCAGCTTAGCGTCCAGATTTGATAAAGGCTCGTCCATTAAGAATACCTTTGGCTCACGAACAATTGCACGACCCATAGCTACACGCTGTCTCTGACCACCGGATAAAGCCTTAGGCTTTCTGTCAAGTAAATGCTCAATATCAAGAATCTTAGCAGCCTCATGTACCTGCTTGTCAATTCTCTCCTTTGGAACCTTTCTTAACTTAAGACCAAAAGCCATGTTATCATAAACTGACATATGAGGGTACAAAGCGTAGTTCTGGAATACCATTGCGATATCTCTGTCCTTAGGCTCTACATCATTCACCATCTTATCGCCAATCCATAATTCGCCGGAACTGATGTCCTCAAGACCTGCAATCATACGAAGTGTAGTAGACTTACCACATCCTGAAGGTCCTACGAAGATAACGAACTCTTTGTCTTCAATCTCAAGATTGAAATCCTTTACAGCATTGAAACCGTTAGGATAAATCTTATAAATATTTTTGAGTGATAAACTAGCCATTTTAATTTCCTCCTTGAGTTATATATTTCTTTGCTGACTAAATCATAGTAGTATAATACATCATTTATTTTTTAAATGAAATATTATTATTTAACAAATAAAATTTCAAATCTTTGTTCAATTTGTCATAATCCGTGGCAGAACCATTAAAATGCACATCTTTTTTGCACTTTTATTATAAAAATCTACCTATAACAAAAAAACAGACTCCCAATTGTCCTCAAAATGCCGACAAAAGTCGTGCAAAATATCCAATAGCCCCAGGAGATTTGTGTAATTTGCCAAAGACTTTTAGGAATTTTTACCAAGGAAATCAGGAATCCTTCTCTTTTTGATGCTGTTTGAGACGAAGCTTCATTCGTATATTATTGAAAAAGCTCCGGACTCTTCCACCCCTGCGGAACCATTTGTACAGATTATCTATCTTAAGCTTCTGTATCTGTTCCGGCACCTCCGCCTCGGAGACTGCCTTATTATACAATATATCTCCGGTAAACAGCATAAGTCCCGCATTCATCTGGTTCCGGTATTGCTGCAGCAGCTGCAGCTGCTTCTTCTCCTCTAAGGCTAATACCAGAATATCCGGAGCCACAGAATTGATTTCATTTACAATACGGTCTAAAGACTCATCCTGCTCAGTAAGAAACATACCGCTGAGTGTCAGAAACGGACGTTTTTCATGAATATTCTCCTGTACAGAAATGAACTGCTCCTCCTTTTCCGTCACCAGCAGAAATTCATACCCCATCTCTATGGCATAATCCAGTATGGTGTCAAAGTAGCTCTCAAAAAAGAACGGGTCCCGCTTATGTCCCAGCACTTCATTTACACTGGCATTGACATTGGAGGTTCCGGGAAGTATCTGGTCACTGTCTCCGACAATTTCCTTCCAGTCTGCGTTTTCCTGTAAAAGTAATAAGGTCTCACTATTCAAAAAATAGATGACCTTACTGCTCTCCTCTTCCAGATATTCAATTGTCGCATCACTGGCCACCTTTGTAGATGCAATATCTACAGCGACGTCCAATAAGTGGACTCTTTCTTTCATAAACCACCTCTGCTACTGAACTGTAGTGTCATTACTTCCAATTACAATAAAAATATCAATCTGGTCCATGGAAGCTCCGCCCTGAACAGAATAATTTCCGGAATCCAGGGTGCCTACAGAAACAACTGCATCTGTAAAATACTCTGCCAAATCGTTTCCCATGCCTTCCTCTGAAACATAAATCTTTGTCTGGGTTTCCGTGCTCAGACTGTAATTGCCAATTCCCACATTGGCAAAGCCTTCACTGCTCAACTTATTTTTCCATGAGTTTGCCAGCCCTGCCTTACTGGTGCTGTTCAAAACCATTATATTCTTATCGGTTGAAGGAATATCCGGTGTCTCTGTTGTCGCCTCTGTCGTAATCTCCTCTGTAGTCTCCTCTTCCGTGGCAGAGGTATCCTTGGCGTTCTCTTCATCCAGCATTGCCTGCAGTTCATCTGCACTATGTGAGGAGCCCTGTTCCGTTGTAGTGTTCTCCGCCTGTTTCCTGTCTGTATTTACACGAATGAGAAAAAATGCCCCAAAACCTACAATAGCAACGGCCATCAACACTACCATAGAGCGTAAAAATGCTTCTCCAAATACCTTTAATATGGTCTTCTTATCCATTCCTATGCCTCCTGAAAATTATCAAAAATTAGTATTAGTATAGCAGAATTACATTTTCTTTTCAACCTTTTCATGGTACAATCCTTTTAAGCGAGGTGATAGCATGAAAAAAACTGCCATTGTAACCGGGGCATCCAGGGGTATCGGACGGGCCTGTGCCATGGAATTATCCAGACATTTTGATACAATTGTAATCAATTCTCTTACCCATAGGGATGCACTTGAACAGACAAAAGCGGAAATCGAGAAAACCGGTACGGAATGTCTTGCATACACCGGAGACATCGGAGATTATGACTTTACCGTTTCCATGATAGAGGATGTCCAAAACAGATGTGCTGACATTGATTTGCTGGTGAATAATGCCGGTATTTCCTATGTGGGGCTTCTCACCGATATGACCATCCAGGACTGGAACCGGCTTGTGAGCACAAATCTTACTTCCGTATTTAACTGCTGCCGCCAGGTAGTTCCCCATATGGTTAGCCGGAAATCCGGACATATAATCAACATATCCTCCATGTGGGGATTAAGCGGAGCATCCTGTGAGGTTGCCTACAGCGCCACCAAGGGCGGAGTGAATGCCTTTACAAAAGCACTTGCGAAGGAGCTTGCCCCAAGCGGCATCCAGGTTAATGCACTTGCCTGCGGTGCTATTGACACCCAGATGAATAACTGCTTTACCGAAGAGGAACTGAAACAATTCTGTGAAGAGATTCCTGCCTGCCGGCTTGGGCAGCCGGAAGAAATTGCCCGGATGGTATGGCAGCTCTACAACAGCCCAGCCTACCTGACAGGTGAAATCATAAAAATAGACGGTGGCTATCTATAAACCACCGTCTTTTCTATTATGTAATAATATTTATTTTGATGCTGCCGTTCTTGTGATATCATCATTTACATCCTGCTCCGGATAAGTTGCCTTCTTCAGAACCCGTCCAACTCCTACATACTTTCTGTACTTGTAATCGGATACCACGATTCCTGTAGATTCAGTAGAGGCATGTACCACTTTATTGTTGCCAATATACAAAGCAACATGTGAACAGTTCTTTTTGCTGGAGCCGTAGAAAATCAAATCTCCCGGCTTAATATTCTTCATCTTAACCGATTTGGTTGTTTTCAGCTGACCGTATGCATTATGTACCAGATTATATCCAAAATTCTTATATACTGCCATGGTAAAGCCGGAACAATCCGTACCCTTTGTCAGGCTTGAACCACCGTAGCGGTATTTGTTGCCAACATATTTCAGCGCATATGAAACAACCTCTTTCTGTTCAACCGACATGCCTGAATAATCCGCAACCGTCACCTTACAGGTATATTTTTTACCCTTTACCTTGGCTGTTACCTTAGCTGAGCCAACGGACTTAGGAGTCAGAACACCCTTGCTGCTCACTTTAACAACCTTCTTATTAGAAGAGGACCACTTTACTTTACTGCTGGTATTCTTAACCTTAAGCTGATAGCTCTCACCAATCTCAAGTAATACCTTTGTCTTATTCAGCTTCACCTTTCCAGCCGCCTCAGCCTTTACCGGGCTAAATGCCACCAGACTCAGTGTAAATAATATAGTTAAAAGTAACAGTGCTCTGCGTTTCATAAATGATGTCCTTCCCGATTCCCGTGAACCTTTATTCTCAACATCATTTATTCTAACACATTTTTAACAGATTTCAAGACTTTTTTGCAACATTTGTAACATTTTTGTAACAACTTTTCATTTTTATCCGCTTTTTCTTCAGAAAATGTTAAGAAAGCTGCCGCCAGAAAGCTGCTGAGGGGAATGATAAACAGACACCCTATCGCCCCTGTCAGCAAGCCGGACACCTCCTGAAACAGAGATTTTGAATTTAATATCACCGCAAAGCTGTCCTCACTTTTCATAAACAGAACCGCCAGCATAATGCTCTCCCCAAGACCGGCAAAAAACAGGGTATTTACGGTGGTTCCTAAAATATCCCTTCCCACTCGCATTCCGGAGCGGAATAATTCTTTTTCCGTCAACCCCCGGTTATTCATATATACCTCGTTAACTGCGGTGGTTATGGCAACTGCGGTGTCCATAACTGCACCAAGCAGTCCCAATATCACCGCCGCCAGGGAAACCGCCGGCATCGGCACAGACAGATTTGCCGACAGATACATACTGATTTCCTCATACTGCTCAATCTCATTGTAGCCACTGATTCCCGCCCTCCACAAAATCGGTCCGGCAACTGCCAGCACCAGCAGCATGACAATGGCAACTGCAATTGCGGCAGCATGCATTTTGGCATTCCTGCCATTTTGTACATACAAAACCGTGACCACAAAGAAAATGCTGATGACAAGGGTTACCAGAACAGGCGGCAGCCCCCAGGCAATCAGATAGATATTGACAATCAGTGCCAGCACGGTGCGCACCAGTGCAAAGAAGGAATCCAGCCCCCGGTTGCCTCCCACTAAAACCATGAGGAAAAATAAAATTACCGTCAGTGCCAGAATCATTTTATCTCCCTCCTTTCCCGGCAGAACACTGTACCCTTATGCAGTAAAAGCACAGAGCATGCCCCTGCCACCGGAATTGCCAGCACAATTCCTATGGCTCCCATCAGAAAGCGAATTATCTCAAAAATCAGCTGAAAATGAATTAAATGATACAACGTGTAACCATTTAAAAGCTTTATCACCACAATGGGAATCGCACTGCTTATATAGGTAAAAAAGAGTACATTTATCATGGTTCCCATAATGTCGTATCCCATTTCCCGTATGGAATGGGTTAAGGACTTTAGCTGGATGTCCGGTGTTTTTTCCTCAATCTCCGCCACTCCCGCTGCAATACTGATGGACACATCCATAACTGCGCCAAGACTTCCCATCAGTACTCCTGTCAGGAACAAATCTGACAAATCATTGGGGCTCACAACATAATCCATCATTTCATAGGGCAGCCGGTCACATACATGTAACACAATTTCATAAATGCCATAGCACAACAAAGTGGTAACCAGAGTCGCAGCAACCGCCGCCAGGGTTTTCTTGCGGAAGCCGCCGGCAAACAGCAGGGTAAGAATGCTGAACACCAGCATCAGACAAAAGGCAATGGGAATCAAATCCATCCCTTTCCCATACTGCCACAGGGCAGCCACAAAAACAGATATATTGAAGACAAGGGAAACACAGATAATGCCGCCCTTCCATTCATTGATAAAAAACAGCAGAAACAGAAAAATACCAATCAGGGCAGTGAGATACACATCCCGCTTCTTACCTGTAATACTGCCCGTATCCGAATTTTTCCCCAGAGATACAAAGAGCTGGTCTCCCTTCCGGTAACGCTCGTCATTTACTCCGGATTCCGAATAGGTGTTGGAGAGCCTGATTTCCTCCCTTTTCCGTCTGCCGTTTTGGATGCGAACAGTAAGCTCCTGGTCATAATACTTTTCCGTCTGTCCGTCAGGTCCCTCCTCCTCATGGGAAAAATCATTCCGGACAGCTGTTACCTTCACCACGGTTTCCCGGTAAAGAAATGCATCCTGTGACACGAAAACAAGGACTGCCGCAAAGAGAAGCAGCAGTCCGATTGCCTGTATTTTCTTGGATAACCGGAAAACACCTTTTATATTCATGATACCTTCCTTCTTACTCCGGATATACAAGCCTCTCCTCTGAAATATCCGTTAACACCTCGTCATAATATCTTCTGGCTGCATATTTTGCCATGTTGAGATTCATATCCAGATAATTGCCGCAATCCTTGGCAGCCGCTCCCGGAACCTCACCCTCAAAATCCTTCATAAAGGCATACATCTCCGTAACCAGCGGCACCACATCCCGGGATGTGTAATCCCCTGCCAGCACAAGATAAAAGCCCGTCCTGCATCCCATCGGACCAAAATAGATAACCCTGTCCTTGTACTCTCTGTGGTTTCTCAAAAAGGTTGCTCCAAGATGCTCCAGCGTATGCACCTCGGCAGTATTCATAACCGGTTCAAAATTCGGTCTCGTCATCCGCAAATCAAAGGTAGTGATTGTCTCACTGCCCACCATATCCTTTCTCGACACATAAATCCCCGGCAGCAATGTCAGGTGATTTACTGTAAAGCTTGCTATCTTTTCCATATTATTCTCCTTTTTATAAATATAGATGATTGTGAAAATTCCTGATTCTAAAATATGAGTTGTAAATATATACCAAAACAATGTTGAAGCGCCCTCTGAGAACGTCGGTTGTTAGGCAGCGTTCTCTGCTGCCTTACTACCGTTACGTTCAAAGCGGAGCGCAAGCGTGCCGGAAACATGTTTTGGTATATATTTACAATGTATTCTGAAAGAAAAAATTTTCACAATCACTTAATTCTCTGCAAAGTGCCAGCAGAAGCTTAACGGAATGCTCAATTGCCTTTGCCTCGAAGGCCGGATAATCCACAGAAGCGGAATCATCTGCCTTATCAGATATGGCACGGATAACCAGAAACGGAATTTCATTCAGATACGCCGTATGGGCAATCGCCGCCCCCTCCATCTCTGTGCAATAACCGGCAAAATTCTCCACCAGCCACTGCTTCCTGCCTTTGTCTGAAATAAACTGGTCTCCACTGACAACCCGTCCCTCAAACACCCTTACCTCGGGATTTACCTGCTCACAAACTCTTTTTGCAACCGCCCGGAGATTCTCATCCGCCACAAAGGACAGGGTGTCCATCCTCGGAATCTGCCCAAGAGGATATCCAAAGGAAACTGCATCCATATCATGCTCCACGGTATCCGTAGACAACACGATATCCCCAATATTGATATCTGCATTTAATGAGCCGGCTATTCCGGTATTGATAATCGCATCCACCTGATACCGGTCCGCCAGTATTTGTGCACAGATTGCCGCATTCACCTTGCCGATTCCGGAGCGGACAACGACAACCGGATGCCCATGCAGGGTTCCCTGATAAAAATCCATAGACGCCCTTGTCTCTACCCGGACATTCTCCATATGCTCCTTAATCTGTGCCACTTCCTCATCCATTGCTCCAATAATTCCTAACATGTCTTACCTCTCTTCTTTATACTTTCCATCGGTATGGTCAGTTTAACCGCAAAATTACCCTCTACCACATACTTTTGAAATTCTCCGTGGTGAAGCTTCATAATCCGCTCACAGGTAATCAGTCCGATTTTCGTGCTTTCATGTATCTCAAGATTTTCCCGGATTCCGTTGCGCACCTTCAGCACAAGATAATCCTGTTCCGTTACTGCCGAAATTTCAATCGGCTTATCCATATCCGCATACTTGAAAAGATTGGATAAAATGTTGTTCAGGACTCTCTGCATGTACTGTGAATTAATCAGACAGTTCCCGCTGTTTTCATCAATATGGTTTACACTGTTGATTGTAAATCCTTCTTCCTCCAGTCCCAGGAACTGATTCTCAATCAAATCCATCACCAGTGCATATGCAGGCACCGGTTCCACATCAATCCGTTTTCTATCCTCGCCATAAATCAGAAAATATTCAAACAGCTCATCTGACAGCTTTTTAATTTCTCTTGTCTTGGCAAGGGATAACTCTAAATAATGCTTCCTCTGGTCCTCATCCTTTATATGGTCCATATTAAGGATTTCCAGATATCCTGTCAAGGTGGTAAGCGGCGTTCTCAAATCATGGGACATTGACGTCACTAAATCCTTGTTCGCCTGAAGCATCTGCTGCTCTTTTTTCATATTTTCGATAATGGAAAGGCGCATCTGTTCAATGCCCCGGGCAAGGTTTCCCAGCTCATCCCTCCCCTTAATGGTAATGGGATATTCCAGATTGCCTCCCTCCAGAATCTGCAGCTCCTTTTCAATATCATTAATATAATCAAGCTTATGGCGCAATAATTTTGTCAGCAGACTTACAAAGATTAATATGCCAAAGCCGATTCCGATTCCCCATATATAATAGTAATACTGCCAGTAATCATAGCAGAAGATATCTACACTGGCTGCCGTCCCATCCGAAAAGCTGAGCCGGTACAGATATTCCTCATCCAGCAGTGTGGTGTCCTCGATTACTACCTCTGTTTCCTCTCCCGATACTGTTTCCGTCACCGTATCGTAATAGTTGTAATCTGAGTTAAATATAACCTTGTTATTCTGGTAAATTGCCAGATACACATAGGTGTTTTCATCCGTCCAGTCCTTTACCTCAGAAACATTTGCTGCTGTTATATTGTTAGTTATAACAAAGTCCTGTAAGTCTTCTACATATTTAACCTGAAATGCCCGGTTTACCTTCTGGTCATCAAAGCGGCTTTCAATGAAATCCTGCCCGAAATAAACCACCAGATATCCGCACCCAAAAGCACACAGCCCCGACAGGATGACACACCCAATCAGATACCAGGCAAGCTTAGTCTGAAATGTATCCCAAATTCTAAACAATCCGATATCCCCTTCCCCAGATGTTGTGAAGATATTTTGCACTTGGTCCCGTATCTCCTAATTTTTTGCGGATATTCCGGATATGTACCATAACGGTGTTAGTGGAATTTGGCATATATGCCTCCTCCCAGACGCTTTCATAAATCTCCTTCGCAGTAAAGATATGATTGCGATTCGCCGCTAACAGCTGTAATATCCGGTACTCGATTTCCGTCAGGGGAATCTCCTTCCCATCCCTTATAACCTGCTGCAGCTCTGTGTCCAGAATGATATCCTGTATTACTATCTGGGAAGCCTCCCTGCTCCCCTCATCTCCCTTGCCGATTCTCGGTCTCTTCAGCAATGCCCTGACCCGGAGAAGAAGCTCTGTACAGGAAAACGGCTTAATCAGATAATCATCCCCGCCTGCCTCAAAGCCTTCTATCATATCTGACTCAGCAGACTTGGCAGTCAAAAACAGAATTGGCACCTCCGCCTTTTTCCGAATCTGTGCGCAGGCATCAATCCCATCACACAAAGGCATCATAATGTCCAATATAACAAGCTGTATGCTCTCGTCAAATTTTTCTACCGCCTCCACGCCATTGTTTGCAAGTATAACCTCAAAGCCGGCATCCTCTAACATGATGCGCAGCAGCTCACGAATATCCTTCGCATCATCTGCAACCAGAATTTTTTGCATTTCCGCCATGCTTACACCTCACAATCTAATTTCTTGCCCCAGTATATCAAAAACAGAGCAAAAATCCCACGTAATTTGAAATATTTAAGAAATTTTAATTATTCGCCTTAATATATTTTAAACCACTTTACAATCTGGCGCACAAGCTTGTAAGCAGGATTTTCCAGCTTTCTTCTGGCATTTTTCAGCTCTGTGCGTATTTCAATATGCTGCGGGCAATGCTTTTCACACTTCCCGCATTCAATACAATTCGAGGCTGCAGAGGAGGTCTTCCGCATGGCTGTGCACATAATATATTCCTTATATGCAGTCATTTTGCCATCTGTATAATAGCGGTTATATGCCGCAAACGTACCCGGTATGTCAACATTCTTCGGACAGGGCATACAATAGCCGCAGCCGGTGCAGCCCACCTTTACCTTTTCATTAATCGCCTGCACCACCTGCTGTAACATGCTCTCTTCCTCATCCGTCAGCTCCCCGGCTGACACAGTTGATGCGGTATGTACATTATCCGCCACCATTTCCTCAGAATTCATACCGGACAGCACACAGGTAACCTCCGGCTGATTCCAGAGCCAGCGCAGCGCCCACTGTGCCGGCGTATGCTTTACCGGATATTCTTCAAAAATACGAACCGCCTGCTCCGGCAGCTTGTTAACCAGTCTTCCTCCCCGCAGGGGCTCCATTATAATCACCGGAAGCCCTTTCTCATGGGCATAGCCAAGTCCCCTTCTCCCTGCCTGGGAATGCTCATCCATGTAATTATACTGTATCTGGGTAAAATCCCAGTCATAGGCGTCCACCAGCCTGCAGAACATATCAGAATTGCCATGATAGGAAAATCCCACCTGGCGGATGGCTCCGCTTTTTTTCTTCTCCTCTAACCACTCTAAAATACCGAGGTTTTTCAGGCGGTTCCAGGTCTCCACATCCGTCAGCATATGCATCAGGTAATAATCCACATAATCCGTTTGAAGGCGGTCAAGCTGTTCCGAAAAAATTTTTTCCATGCTTTCTCTGCTCTTAATCAGGTAATGTGGAAGCTTTGTGGCAATCTTAACCTTATCCCGTATCCGGTTTTTGGCAAGAATCTGACCTAACGCCGCCTCACTGCCAGGATATACATAAGCGGTATCATAATAATTAACCCCTGCGCCATAAGCCGCCATAATCTCCCGCTCCGCCTTATCCATATCGATTTTGCCTCCACTCTGGGTAAAACGCATACAGCCATAGCCCAGGATGGACAGGTCATTTCCATAGCGGTCCTTACGGTAATTCATTCTTTCCCTCCTTCATCAAATCCTCTAAATCATTTAATTCCTCCACTGTCATTTTCGTATACCCGGAAAGCTCTTCTATTGTAGGGGCATGTCCCTTTTCTTCCGTCAGCAGCTTTTTGGCGGCATGCACCAGGCTCACCTTTCCCACAAGGGCATCCTCAAGCTCTCTTTCATCCCGTATCCCGGAAACATAGCTCACGATTCCCTCTTCCACTGCCTTTGCCAATTCTTCCTCGATATCCATCTCCGCCCTGCTTCCGAGGAGCTCCTGGAGCTTTACAACCAATGCCATATTTCCTTCCTGCACCAAATCCTCCACATTCAGCTTTGGCTCCATATATTCCTGTGCGATGTTAAGTATTTTTTCCAGCCATACTGCCAGAATGGTTTCCATCATTTCCGAATCGCCCTGTAAAAGCTTTTCATAAAATTCCGCCTTTTCCTCACGGGAATACTTTGGAAGCGTGGCAAGCTCCTCTAAATACATCTGAAAAACCTTTGAGCCACCAGCCTCTTCCTCCTCTGCCGCGCTATCAGGATTGTCTGTTCCTGCCTCTGTTTGTCTCTCCTTTGTAGTATCCGATACCTCTTCCGCATTCTCCGGATTCAACAGATAGGCAAGCACCAGCTGTTTTTGCTGCTCATCTAAATCCATGTCTGCAAAGTATGCCAGTATCTCCGCCTCCGACATAGGCACCTCTGCCACCCTCATAATTTCTTTTACACTGTTCACCGTTTCCATAAAGGTATTCTGGTCTGTCATTCCCATCTCTCCATTTCTTTTCTATATTAAACAATATCAGGCAGCTGCCTGTCAGCTCTGTTGCTCCGGCTTTCTTAAAATATCCAGGGTATGTGCCCCTGCCCCAATCAAATCCTGCCGTTCACAGGTGGCTAAATGATACCGGATAAACAGCTGAAAGGTCTCCTCATCCATGGCATTTAACACCGGGCGCATGTAATCCGCCGGGCCATCCGGGGATATAATCTGAATCCGTTCAAGTCCCGCTGCCCCATTTAACCGGTTGATATCCTCAATCCGGACATAATCATACAAATGCTTCTCCTCCGCCACAGAATGAAAATCCCCGGTTAAACGCTGTTCCTCCATACACTCCTTAATATGATTTTCCTTAAATGCATAGGTCAGTACGCAGTACTCGTTCATGCAGTACGCCACCAGTATAACGCCCCCCTGCTTTGTCACCCTTTTCGCCTCACATAGTGCCTGCAGCTTATCCTCAAAGGTGTATAAATGATACATGGGGCCAAACAGCAGAGTCATGTCAAAGCTGTTATCCTCAAACCGCTTTAAATGAAGCGCATTCCCCTGATAAGCCTTCACACTGCTTTTCTTGGCTTTCAGGATTCCAAGATTATACTTTACCAGCTCCACAGCCGTCACATCATAGCCCTCATCTGCCAGCGCCACCGAATATTTTCCGGTGCCTGCCCCCACATCCAGTATTCTGGCATCCGGCATGTCCGCAAGACAATTATGGATATACTTCATAGAGGTGATAAACTCCACCTGCCCATGCCGGCTTTCCAGGCGCTTCTCTTCATTAAATTTATTATAATATTTCTCAAGCTCTGTCAATTCCTTTGCCATTTACCATATCCTCTTCCATATTATAAATTCCGTACCCTATCTATAACACAGGAATGTCTTCCAGGCAAGTATTTTATCTCTAAATGCCAAAAAAGAGAAAAGCCGCAGCTTTTCCCTTTTTCATGCTTTCTGTCATATTATGCAGCGGGACATTGTATGCAAAGTCCTTTCTTACTCCTCGTCATACTCATCCTGCAAATCTTCCAGTGCATCTTTTATTCCTTGCTGAATTTCCCGCTCAATTTCCTCATCGCTGACTGTGTCGTCATATTGTATATTATACTTATCCAGCAGCGCCTTAATATCCTTCAGGTTGACATCCACTGCACTTTTATCCCCGTCTACATGGATAAGCTGGTTTCCGTTTTTATCAGTAAATGTGACTTCATCCTCTTTTACACTGATATGGACTTCATCCTCATCAAACAATACATCCAAATCTCCCAATGCATCCCCCACGGTGTCTTCCCATTCTATCACATCCAGGTCGGAAATCCACTCTACCGCATTTCCTGCTATCTTAAGACTGCCTGCAATCAGAAATGCAATCATAAAAATACTGAACACCACCAGGGCTGCCAGGGTTGAAAAAAACCCAATCAGTATATTGCGCTGTGATTTTTTAAAAGTCTCTTCATTCTGCGATACCTCTACCAATGGCACCAGCTCCATGCCACAGTTTGAACAGAATTTTTCCTTTCCGTTCACCGAAGCGTTACAATTCGAGCAGGTTACCTTGTTATTATCCATCCGCACAATCAGATAAATAATGAGACCGATGCAGCTTGGCACCAGAATCACAACTGCCGTCCACAAGATTCCATTCATTCCCTTGTTCTGGGCATCCCTGTAGGTCCATACCCCCAGCAAAATCGTAAGTGCTATGGCTGCTATGGCAACCAGTGCTCCCATAAAAATTGAAATAGCTATACCTGTCATATCTTTTTTCCTCCTGTTATACTTATTTTCAATATCTATAATCTCTGTCCATGCATTTCCGGCAAATCCGCATTTTTTCTAAAATAATTTTGCGCTCCGGATTAAATTACCCTTCCACACTCCCAAAAAGGTTATAATCCAACTTGCCGTGGTTTCCAGAGCAATTACCGTTAAATGCAGCTTCAACCATGTTTCACTGACAAACTGCAACAGATTCGGCATCCAGGAATTTGCTCCCTTTATATTGATAATGATATAGAGCAAATACAGGATTATGGCAAAGGCCGCTGAAACCACAGTACTGATGGTGGCAGGAAGCCACCAGAAGGAAACCCTGCCCGATGCCATTACCCTGCAGCACGCAAGCTGGTTATTAAGACGGATGTTGATTTCCTCCGGGACACGCTCTGTGGTATAGGCCTGTTTCAACATCTGCTCTAATGCTTCTGAATCTGCTCCATGCTCTTGTATTCTGTCTGTCTCTGCCAGTTTTTCATTGTTCTGTGCCATCTAACATCCCTCCATTTCCTTTCGCAGCTGCTCCTTCGCAGAATGCAGTCTGCTTTTTACTGTTCCTTTTGGAATCTTTAAAATCCCGGCAATCTCCTCTATGGATAATTCTCCGGCATAAAAAAGCAGTATCACCTGTCTGTGTTTCTCCGGCAGTTTTTCCACACAGTTCCGCAAATTTGAAAGCTGTTCCTCTTTTATAATCTGCTGTAACAAATCCTGCGAAGCTTTCACATCCTCTATCTGGACGCCCTCTGTTTCACTGGATATAGTCGGTGCAATCCGCTCATGCCTTGCATATTTGCTCTTATGGTTCCTCCATATATTCGACGCAATGGACATTAAATACGCCCTGGGATTTTTCTTAAGCGATATCTTTTTATGCAGTTCAAATGCTTTCAAAAACGTCTGCTGATACAAATCCTCCGCATCCTCCAACGTATAGGTCAGGCTTTTGCAATAACGGTATATATTGTCACCATACTGCTCCACCAGCTGTTCCACATCGAGAGCCTCCATAACCTCACCTCCTGCTGTGTATTGTGGCAATTTCTTAGAAGGTTCATTTTTTCTGTATTTGTTATCCGTTCTTTTTTCTGTTATACTTCTTTTTTGATGATATAGGAATTTTATTAAAAAAACAATATGGGGAGTATACATATGGCACACATATATTTTACAAGACACGGACAGACCATCTGGAATGTAGAAAATAAAATCTGTGGAGCAACGGATATTGCTTTAACAGAGTTAGGACACCAGCAGGCAATTGAATTAGGAAAAAAGCTTGTGACAGAAAATATTCACATTGACGAAATTCTTTATTCTCCATTGGTACGTGCTTCCGAGACCGCAAGACACATTTCAGAAATTACCGGTGTTCCAATGCGGATGGAGCCAAGATTAAAGGAACAGAATTTTGGACGCTATGAATCCACACCGAGAGACGGGGAGGAATTTCAGGAAATGAAAACCCATTTTATTGACCATTTCGGCAGCGGGGAAACCATGCTGCATCTGGCGCAGAGGATTTATAATCTGTTAGACGACATCAAAGCAGAAGCGGATAATAAGACCTATCTGCTGGTCGCCCACAATGGGATTGCAAGAGTAATCCACTCTTATTTTCATGATATGGGAAATGAGGAATATGCAAAATTCGGAATTAAGAATTGTGAGATACGGGAGTATCATTTTTAATTAATTTTTCCAGAAGAACAGAGGTTGTATTTTGAACAGAAGCATAAGAATGTGTGGCAGCTACACCAAGTGTACTGCCACCCGGACCATCATAATATTATCTTCCCCATCTGAAATGACGGATGCGGTTACTTCACCCTCCATCAGATGCATAAGCTGTCTGCAAATGTAAAGTCCCAGACCGCTTCCTGGTTTTTTCTCCACATTACTGCCACGGAAAAAGCTGTCAAAAATATGGGGAAGCTAATTCCCTTTCTTTATTTTCCTCCAGATTTTCCCGCAGCAAATCCATCCCCCATACTGTTGTATGGAATCCGTACTTTTGACATCTTTTTCTTAAACCGGCTTGGTATCCGTATCTGCCTGACCTGGTTTTTCAATCAATTTGCGAACACCCTGAATTGCAACAATAAATCCAAGAACCAATAATAAAATTGCAAAAATTAATTGCAGAGTATTTCCAAGATTAAGACCTGTTGTAATAAACGCCTTGGATAATCTATAAATGGTAAGCCCTAATGCGCTAAAAGTAACTGCCATCATAAATGCCATCGGGAACCACAACATAAATCCCTGACGGTTTGTCTTCTTTAAGAAAACAGCACAAGCCACTAAGGCAAGTACAGATAACAACTGGTTAGCTGAACCAAACAGCGGCCAGATTTCAGCATATCCCACCTTGGCTAAAAGATATGCAAGCACTAATGTGATAATCGTTGCAAAATACTTATTTGTCACAATTTTAAGCACAAAACTCATATTCTCCTCATCGGTATCTTCATCCAGGAAAAATTCCTGGAAGGAAAGTCTTCCGACTCTGGCTACAGAGTCCAGAGAAGTCAACGCAAAGGCAGAAACTGCAAGGTTAATCAATGTAAATACCAGTGAATATGGAAGTCCCGCTGCCGATAAGAAATTTGCAATCGCTCCTGCAAAAATCTGTGGCTGGGTTGTAAATCCCTGTGCTTCTGCCTCGCCTTTTGCAAAGGACGCAACCGCAACTAAAGCAATAACGGCTAACATACTCTCCATCAGCATGGCACCAAAGGATACAGGCAGCATATCTCTCTCATTTTTAATCTGCTTAGACGCTGTACCGGAAGACACCAGAGAATGGAAACCGGATACTGCTCCACAGGCAATCGTAACAAATAAAATCGGAAATAAATATTGTCCATCTACATTAAAGCTTGTAACTGCTTCCAAATTACAGTCGGGATTTGCAACAAAAATACCAATAACTGCTGCTATAATCATAAAAACTAACAAATAGCTGTTAAGATAATCACGAGGCTGTAACAGTGCCCAAACCGGAACAACACAGGCAATCAAAATGTAGATAAAGATAATAATATGCCATACCTCACGGCTCAAATACATTGGAAATGCAAGGCCAAGGGCAACTGCGGCAACTAACATTAAGATAGCAATGCCAGTATTTACCCATTTAGGCAGTTTCGCATATTTTAATATTATTCCAAGAACCACGGCTTCTACAATAAACAACATAGAGGTAGTTGCCACAGCACCATTGGCTTCAATCTGCCCGGTAACAACTCCTGCCTTATCTACGCTAAACCCATTAAAAGTTCCCGCTACCACATCTGCAAAGGCGGCAACCACTAAAATACAAAATAACCAGCAAAATGCCAGGAATAATTTCTTACCTAATTTGCCTATGTATTCTTCTATGATATATCCAATTGTACGTCCTTTATTTTTGACGGATGCATACATAGCTGTAAAATCCTGTACCGCCCCAAAGAACACGCCTCCAATTAAAATCCATAATAACACGGGCAGCCAGCCAAATATAGACGCCTGAATTGGTCCATTAATCGGAGCTGCTCCTGCGATGGATGCAAACTGATGTCCAAATACCACATTGGTATCTGCCGGAACATAGTCCACACCATCCTCCAGTTCATAAGCCGGAGTTTTTGCCTTTTCATCAATGCCCCATTTTTTTACCAGATAGCGCCCATATATTAAATAGGCGCCGGCTAACACCACAATAGATATTACCATCATTAGTATACCATTCATCTTCTCTTCCTCTTTCCTTAAATATTCTTCACAAATTCATGCTTTGAGTTTAAGAGAAACGTATATGGCAAAAACGCATGCCGGATTATGTACATATTATGGGATATCTATCCCCATAACACAAAAACCCCCGCAGTTTCTTATCGAAACTGCAGGGGCGAAATAATCCGTGGTACCACTCTGCTTGTCATATGCTATGACCTCTCATTCGTTGTCTATCAACAACGTTCCCTATAACGTGGGTAAATCCGTCCTGACCTACTATATGTCTTCAGCAGGATGCTCCAGGGTGATGTTATAACTGCTTTTTATCGTTTCGCACCAGCCAACGACTCTCTGTAAAAAAGTAGAGGTTATAATATGTCCCATTCATTGCATTTCTTTGTGCTATCTATGTTGTACTCCTTTAAAAAGAAAATTTCAACTTTAAAACTGACTAAATTTTTTCATTGATTTTAATTTTTTTTGTGGATTTTTAACTCGCTTTTTGTCATATGAGCCGGCAGCTGTTTTTTAACAGTCTTTAAAATTTCCCTTGACATCCTTTCATACTCTTGTTATATTATTACTACGCCAGTCGTAGTACGACAGACGTACCAACGTCTGACATAGGGAAAATAACATAAAAGGAAAGGAGCCAACATGACTACAATCAGCAGCGATGTCATCCGGGGTTACAATGATACCATTATTCTTTATCTGCTTTTAGGCGGACCATCCTATGGCTATGAAATTTCCAAACAAATCAAGAGCCTGTCCGCAGAAAAATACATTATCAAAGAGACAACACTTTATTCCGCATTTAACCGTTTAGAAAAAAATGGCTACATCGAATCCTTTCAGGATGAGGATATGTCCGGCGGCAAACGCCGAACCTACTATCGCATCACAGACAGCGGCAGACTGTATTACAAAGAAAAATGCGAGGAATGGATTCTTACCAAGGAAGTAGTTGAACATTTTATCAAACATGAATAACCGCGCTATTTATATTCAACAACAGCAAGCCCTGCTTGCTGGAAAACGATTAAGGAGGTCAAATATGGAAACACTTAAAAATTATTTGGAAAATATGTTTTTAAATCTGCCAAACACTCCAGAGGTCCGCAAAGCCAAAAATGAGCTTTTACAGATGATGGAGGACAAATACACAGAACTTAAAAATGAAGGCAAAGCAGAAAACGAAGCCATCGGCATTGTGATTTCTGAATTTGGTAATCTTGATGAACTGGCAGAAGATTTAGGAATCAAGACCTATGTAGAGGAAGAGGTTGTACCGGAGGAAATGCTTTCTCTGGAGGATGCAAAAAGCTATTTAAAGGACACGATAAAGCACAGCCAGCTCATAGCCTTTGGCGTACTGCTCTGTATTCTTTCTCCAGTCCCGGTTATTTTTATGGATGCATTTGCCGCAACCACCTCTTCTGAATCTGCCATTATCCGTACCGGAGCTCTTGCAATTCTTCTTATGTTTGTATTCATTGCGGTAGCTGTCGCACTCTTTATCTTTGCAGGTGCTACAACAAATAAATGGCAGCAAATCAAAAAGCATACCGCAGGAATTGACTTTAGTGTTACGGATTACACGAAAACACAGTTTGAAAGCATCCGGGGAAACCATGCCCTTTGCTTAAGCATCGGCTGTATGTTGTGTATCCTGAGTATTCTTCCAACCGTGTTCATTGATGCCATGCTTCCGACGGATTTCTGGTATGAGTGTTCCGGTGCATTCTTTCTCATCCTGGTGGCAATCGGTGTATACTTAATCGTATTTACCTGTAACCGCAATGCAGGTTACCACGCTTTGCTCTCCCTAAATGCAAAAGGAACCATCGGCGGTACCCATGTACCGGAAAGTGCCAAAGAGGTGGAATATACGAATAAAACCATTACAGCTATTATGAGTGTGTACTGGCAGACCGTTACCTGCATTTATCTGTGTGTGAGCTTCATCACCTTTGACTGGAACATCACCTGGGTAATCTGGCCGGTTGCGGCAGCGCTTCATTCCATTTTGAAAGCGAATTTTCAAAAGCTATAGGGAGGGATTTTTATGAAGAAAAATATATATCTTACAATTATATGGGTAATTACCATTTTTGCCATTATAGCCGGTACATTTTATCACTCAACAGACTGGGGCGAAAAATTCTTTGACAAGTTGGGAATAAAAACCCCCTCTCACACCCAGCATTTTGACGAATCACTGGATACATTTGACAGGATTTCCTTTGATGCAGATTTATCTGAAATTGAAATCAGAACAGGGAACGACTATCACATTTCCTACGAATGCACAGAGAATCTAATCCCGGAATGGGAGGTAAAAGACGGAACCCTTCAGGTTACACAGACCTCGAAAAATCCTCATTTTCCAAATAGAAACGGCAGTGACAACTGTGAAATCATTATTACCGTACCACAGGACGCATCCCTTTCGGACATTACCGGCTATTGTGATTTGGGGGATGTAGAGCTCAACAATTTAACCGCAGATAATATTTCCATTACCTGTGATTTGGGAGAAGCATCACTATCTAACGTATCTGCCACCTCCATCACCTGCGACTGCAACCTTGGCAGCTGTGAAATTGATGACTGTCACTTTGACAATCTTACTGCAAATAATGACCTTGGAAGTGTAGAGGTTAGTGGCAATATTTCTCTTACCAACTATACAATGAAGCTTACTGCATCCATGGGCGGTATTGAAATAAATGACAAGGATTACCACTCAAGCTATGAGCAAAAGGGGGATACAGATAAAACCATTACCATTTCATGCAATATGGGCTCTATTGAGATTGAGGACGCTAAATAATGTATAACGCATGAGCAACTGAATATATACTCTATAAAGCTAATAACCTTTTGTACCAGTTATTATAACTGGGTACAAAAGGTATTTTTAAGTCCTACACCTGCACAATCTTTTGCACAAGCTAAAACAAACGCAAACATATTTCGCAGCACTGGAATTTTACTCTTCAGACATTGCATACTGAACAATCATTGGGTCATCATATTCTGCCCACATAGACTTGTTTTCATCAAGTTCTTTCAACTGCATCATTTCCTTCATAGTCAGCTCAAAATCGAAAATATCAAGATTTTCTTTCATTCGCTCTTTATGAGTACTTTTAGGAATAACTACAATTCCTCGCTGAACAAGCTGTCTTAACGCTACTTGAGCAGGGGATTTTCCATGTTCTTTAGCAATTCGGTTTACAATCGGATGCTCCATTATTTCATTTAATCTGTGCTGTGCCAATGGTCCCCATGCTTCATGCTGAATATTGTATTTTCCCATCCATTCATGAAGATAATATTGTTGCCAGAACAAATGCGTCTCTACTTGATTTACTGCCGGTACAATTTTATTAAATGTAGCAATATCCGCCATTCGTTCAGCACTAAAATTTGAAATTCCTATTGCTCTAATTTTACCTTCATCATATAACTCTTCCAAAGCATGATATGCTCCATAATAATCTGATAAACATTGATGAATCAGTACTAAATCAAGGTAATCCGATTTTAATTTCTTCAATGATTCCATTACAGATGCCTTTGTGTTTTCATATCCAAACTCGGTTACCCACACTTTAGTTGTTATAAAAACATCTTCTCGCTTAATGCCAAGTTTCTGTATCGCCTGCTGGATACCATCGCCAACCTGTTCTTCATTATAATAAGCCTGAGCTGTATCTATAAGCCTATATCCCACTTCCAAAGCATCATGCACACATCTTGCTGTCTGTTCCTCTGGAATTTCAAATACTCCAAATCCAACCATAGGCATTTTATTTCCATTATTTAATGTTACATATTCCATATTTATTTTCCTTTCGCTTCTTCTATCAATTATTACGAAAGATTTCTTCCATATGGCTTTCCTTTGGAAAAAAATTTATTCCACATTTCTTCCCCGGTCATAATGTCACCTCATCAAATTGAAATTGCAGATTCAGATTTGTCTCTCTGTACTACGACTAATATATCTTATTTTCATAATCCTGCAACTCGTGAAAAATATTATCCACAAATACTACATTATCCACGATGCGAAATAGCATAAAATATCTGTGATTTAAGAAGTTAATGCGACGGTATTCTAACTGACGTAACCCTGGGTTATCACACAGCTTCAAGTTTCCTGCCACATGCTTTAGACTTTCGATTGTCGCATCATAATCATTCAGTACATTTTCTGCCGCCTGCATACTCTCTTTCTCCATAATAAGATATTTAACAAAACGCTCTAAGTCCTCTTCTGCATCTCTTGTAACTACAACTTTATAATCCATACTTTGCCCTCATATCACGAGAAACTTCTGCCGTATCTTTATACATCCCCTGTGCTGCATGCTCACGGGACTTTTCCAGCTTATCTAATATTTCATGTTCTGTTAATGCTTCATATGGATTTGTATTTGCCCTTTTTATTTCAAACGGAAAACCATTTACTGCCAGCGCCTGTTTTAAAAACATACGGATTGCAGTTGTGGTATCTGTTCCTAAATCTTTAAACAAAGCATCTGACTTTGTTTTTAAATCATCATCTACTCTTACCTGAATCGTACTTGACATTTATGCCACCTCCTACAACTACTCTATTTCTACTATAAGAATAGCAAACAAGCAATGCAAAGTCAATACGTTTGTAATGACTTTGCATTGTTATTGCAACATTTCTATTAATATGCTGAAGAATAAGTAAATAAATATATACGGGAATTATGCTCCATAAAGCGAAAATACCTTTTGTACCAGCTATTGTAATCCGGTACAAAAGGTATTTTTTTAAGTCCTACACCTGCACAATCTTTTTCACATACTCCCACTTAATATCCTCTGACTGCCATACTCCATTATCCGATAGCCAGAAAATATATCCATCCTCAACCATTTTCTTTGTATCAATCACCAATACAACCGGTTTGCCATGACGTTTGCCCACTGCTTTTGCAGTTTCTGCATCCGCTGATAAATGTACATACTGCCTGTTCATTTTTAGGATGCCTTTCTCCCTGATGCTGTCTAAAAAACGGTCAGCAGTCCCATGATAAAGCGCATCTGGCGGTGTCATTTCTTTCATATCTACATTAACGGAAATCGAATGTCCCTGGTTTGCCCGGATTCTGGATTTATCTTCGTTAAAGGAATAACGTTTCTTGTTATTCTCCCTGACAATACGCTCTAAAATTTCCATATCAATATAACGACCGGAAGCATTGATTCCAGCCAGTAACTCCTGTGTATCTGCCCAGCCGTTTTGGTCTACGGTAATTCCGATTACCTGCGGCTTGTGACGGAGAATGAGGCTTATAAATTTGCCCAGTTCAACGTCTTTACTTTCTAAATTATCAGTCAATAATGAATTACGTTTCAATTTCTATTCCTCCAACATCTTCTTTAATAAGTAGGAATTTACTAGTAATTAAATTTCATATAGGTACTCAGGCTCAACTTCATAATGTACCCGAAATTGATTAAGTCTTTTTAGAATTTCTCCTGTGTTAGCAGCATTTATGATATGTTGTGTAATCTTGCACCATAGGTCTGTAAGAGGTTATATAATATCCTATTTTTTCTTTATTACCATATTACATCTGCCCCATGATTCATCTTTAAAACTAAATGCACCAACATTTGTCTTTCTTTCTACAAATCCAACACTTTCATAACACTTTTTTGCCCTTGTATTTTCTGGAAAAACATTGAGTTGAACTGCATCTACCTTAGTTATATTAAAAGCATATTCAATCGCCAGTTGTAACATTGCCTTTCCTAAGCCTTTTCCACGCTGTGAAGGATGAACCATTACAAATTTAAGCATGCCTTCGTTTGTACTTAAATTCACTGAATAGCAAAAGAATCCTACTACTTTTCCAGCATTTGTAGTGGCAACATATGGACTATCGCCATACATAGCTGCTGCTTCCGACATCACATGTTCAAAATTTCTTTTCTCAATTGGATATTTAATAAGATTAGCACACCACATAGCGTGTGCCCTCTCATTTGAAATCCAATTTTTAATTTCATTAAAATCACAACCTAATATAAAAGGCCTTAACCTCATAACATTTCTCCAATCTAAATAAAACAGACAATAATCATCTCTACAAACCGGAATTTTTAGTTAAACACCTATTCTCACTCATGTATTTCTAAATAGTGCATATAATGAATTCCTATGTGACCAATCCCCAAAACAAGTGCCACTGGAATAAGAGCCACATTTCTTGCACTAATGCCTATAAGAAGTAATGACAGAACAGGAAGAGTTGCTCCTGCAAGCGGTATTCCAGCAATTCCTCTGTAGAAGTCTTTCATGGTATGTCCACTTTTAAAGTATCTAATCCAATAAACTTCATATAGAATCATTAAAACAAAAGCAAGAACAATATACAAATCCAAATATGAAAAATAAAATCCTGTATTTCCTATAAATCCACTTTTAAAATTGAAGTCTGTGAAAATCGGTAATAATATTGTTGCACCAACTTCTCCAGCTTTTTCCAATACACCTAATATTTTATTCTCTTTTCTTGCATATTCCGCATAACCAATCGGTTGAAACTTTATCCAAATAAGATTAGGAATAAACAACATCAGTAAGAAAATTATTCCTACATACCCAACTCCGAAAGAAAAGGTGGGTTTCTTTATCCCATCTAACATATTGCTGATGTAAATACCTTCTACGACATCGCCATATTTTGTTTTTATCTGTCCTGCCATTAACTCCGAATTATTAGGATTTATATGATAACTTCCATAAATTCCCATAATTTCTTTTTGTCCAATTCCGTCATATGCAGCGATAAAATTCTCAGTCATCATTTGTTCACGATATGGATCCGTTGCATCCATTCCATCATAGTGTACTCCCTGTTCAATGCAAATAGATGCTAGTTCATATTTTTCTGAATCTTCCAGCCCGAACTCTTCCAAATAATCCAGATAAGATGCTCCCGTAGTCTTATACTGATGACCAACATCAGTCCCATGAAATACTGTTTCAGGATAATCCGTCTTAATAATTTTAAAGAATCGCAAATAATCCTCTGTATAACTTGCCGTACCACATATATCATTATAAATCTGATTTAATATCTCATCATCATCCGCTTTCATCCACAGATTCAAAAATTCTGCTGTGTAATACGGTAATTCCACAAATAAATCGCGATTGCCTTTTTCATAGTAAATTTTCCATATTTCTAATTCTTTATTATAGAAATCAATTTCTCCATGATATTCACCGTAAAGATGGATTTTTCCTCCATTTTTCGGTGTATAGTCATATTCGGCACTATTCCTTATATCTATTGCATTTAGTATTTCTATAACTATGACTAAACATATTATAGTCCCAAATACTATAATTGATTTCAACCTATTTTTCATGCTCTGTATTCCCTTCCGGCTGTATACAATCTCATCTTTCTACTTACTCATTAAATCAGAATTTATCGCTCTGTTAATCAGCTCTTCGTTTTTACTTCAAATCTTTTAATAATAGTTACCTGTAAAACCTTTGCATTAATCAAACTTTCCTGCTTACTAATCCCCAAAACCACGAAACAGGTAAATTCCCAATACAGCATTAAATCCCGTAGCAGCAAACACACTGAAACGCTCTGGAATACCGAAAAAATCCCTCGGAACGATATTTGTACCGATTGCTCCTGCAAACATGAGAAGCAATGCTATGGTCGCCCATATTGCTATAGAACGATACTTTTTATCCCGATACCCGCCAATCATAATAACAACAAGAGAAATTATCGCAAGAAGTACAACAAGCACTGTTACCACATAAATGTGCATAATATCTTGAAAAGCACCTGCATTGCCGCTGTCTGATAGTGGAAACATGGCATAGCCTACATTCGATACCCAATTCATTACGGCAAAAAGATAAATACCGATACGGATTGTCTTATTCAGTTTCCCTTGAATAAATACACAGACCATCATAATTGAAACAATCCCGCATACTCCGTATAAAGACGATAATTGTTCCCATAGCATTTTAGACGGCGCATTATTAGCGCTTAAATCGCTAACCGCCTGTGCCATCCAGTCATAGCCGGGATATGCAGCAGGAGAAAATATTACCGCTGTGGTATAGGACAGTAATGATACGATACCCAAAAGCCCTAACCAGTTAATCAATGTTTTTTTCATTATCCACTCCTCCAAATTGATTACAAAACCATTTTATGTAACTTTGTATCATGTCCTCTGAAACAGGCTCGCCAGAACAAGCGCAATCTAATTGATAGTCCATGATAGCATGAACCGTCATGGCAAAAGAGGTGGCTGCCATATCTATATCCCTGATACAGATTTTTTTGTGTACCTGCAAAGCATAAAACAGATTTTTAGTTGCCAAAATCATTCTTTTTGTTTCTTCTGCCATAATTTTAGCGGCAGTTGGATTGACTGCCCGTTCAGAATAAATGACCTTGTAAAAGGAAAACATTTTACTTTCGGTGCTTATGTTGCTGTAATTTGATACCGACTGTGTTAATGCTTCTTCCATACTTTTATCCTTGATAAATTCGCCATAATCAGTATCCGCAAATGATAATTGTTCTTTTGATTTTTTCCTTAGATATTGATACATTGCAGCAATAATTTCTTCTTTTGATTTGAAGTGGTTATACAGCGACGGTTTTCGTATTCCCATTTTTTCTGCTATTTGAGCCATTGACACATTGCTCAACCCATTTGTCGCTGCAAGCTCTAAGGTAACAAGAATAATTTCTTCCTTCCTGTTCATCTATACACCTCCTATACTTAACGATAGTTATTATACTACCATTCGTTAGTTTTTGCAACGACTTTTGCCAAGCATTTACTTTCCTTTCACTCTACAAAAAACAGTATAATGGTAAATGTGTTCTATCAATTTCTATTCCTCCAACATCTCCAGGTAACTGTCTAGTCTCACATTTACATATCCCGCAAACAGCTTTTCCATTACACCAAGGTTATGTTTCACATGGTATTCATCGAAAGCACGATAATAAGAACTCCTATCTGTAAATTTAATATCAATCGGTGGATACCCGGCTTTCATCAATTCCAGATTCACAAGCAGACGTCCAGTTCTACCATTCCCATCAATGAACGGATGAATCCCCTCAAATTCTATATGAAACCGGGCGAGCCTGGGAATAATATGCTCTGTACTATTCCTATAGGTTTCCAGCAACTGCTCCATCTTAGGCTGAATCAGATATGGCTGCACAGGCTCATGTTTTGCACCCATTATTCGTACCGGAATCCTTCGATAAACACCACGGTCATCCTTTTTATCCGCTAATACCAGATAATGAATCTGTTTGATAACATTTTCTGATAAAGGTATCTGATTTTTTACCAAATCCCGTACAAAGTCAAACGCCTCTTTGTGTCCGACTGCCTCCATGTGATACTTTAACGGTTTTTGGTCAATGGTTAATCCACGCAATACCATATCCGTTTCACGCAAGGTCAGTGTGTTTCCTTCAATCGCATTGGAATTATAAGTATATTCTACAACAAACTCCTCCGTCAGCCGTTCTACTTCCCCCTCTGTCAAAGGACGTCTGGAATCCAGTTCCATTTTCTTTCTGTCTATGATGTCCAATAAACTTTCCGCTGTTTTAAATCGTCCATCCTCCGGCTTCTTCGCAACCGTTGGAATCAACCAGCTGCGTCCTTGACGGGTAACACCTGGAATCTTACCTTCCGAGCATAATGTGCGTACCCTTCTATCTGAAATGCCCCACTTATCAGCGGCTTGCTTCACTGTCATATACATAAATCTGCACCTCTCTTTAAGGAACAGTATACCCTATTATCGGAACAATATCAACGTTATCGGAATAATATTTTCCATTCATCGGAATAATGCAATAAACCAATAGATACGATTATTCTCTTTAATCTGATAAATCGGAAGTTGGACTATTCTCTACAACCTATTAGAGCAATAATATTGTTATCTTTTAAAATGTATGCAATCTTTTTTTCTTCTTCTATCAACTCTTCTATGCAATTAAGAATATCCCTTCCAACATTGCATGGTGTTTCAAGTGAAATAATATATTCTCCTTTATAAGTTCCATTAAAATATTCCTCAAAAATTTTTTCTAATTGCTCTAAACTCATTTTTTCTGTAGGTAACCAAGAAAAATATCCAATATTTTCATTCAACCAACATCCTCCAAAAATCCTGATTTATAATCTTTTTCTTTCAATATGCAAATTATAATTGCGACTATTGGAAATATACCAAGCTGAAGTATATCCTGAGATACATGAATAAAGTTTAGCACTGCACCCTCATGAATCCCTTCGCAAAAGTTACCCGGTATGTTGACTACGATATCCCATACAGCATGTAAAACCATACAGAAAGTGATATTTTTTGAATGTAAATAGATTGCAGCCAAGAAAACTCCAAATGCACTGGAATATAAGGAATTCCACAAACAATACATAATATCATTATTAAAAAGTACATTTAAGATATGTAACATTCCAAAATGAAATCCTGTAATTAATGTCATTGCTATTCTACCTTTGACAGTGTATTCCCACTTTGAAAGCATGCCGCTCATTACAAGACCTTTGGACGCAGCTTCTTCCCAAAAACCCGTTACCAACTGACTAACACAAACCAACCAGAAATAAGAAACATAAGCGGTTGTCAAATGGTCGGATATTGGCAGATACATAAATTCCACTGCTACGTACAAAAAGAAGGGGATACAGTATAACCAAGTTGATTTAGGTATTTTTGCAGTAAATAACCTTGTGAACCGTTCTCGGTAAATCATTTTTATTAACAAAAGTGCAATAATACCAAATGCAACCCGAATACACGCATCTACTATCAGTCCACATTCGGATATTCCTGCTTGCACAAGGAAATATTCAAATAAGACAAAGAGCACTAATAACCCTTGTCCCATTAGTATTCCAGATACAATAGGCATTTTGCTATATATTGCTTTCATAATGGTTTTCCTCACTAAATTCAAATTATGCAAACACATAATTTAAGGGTTGGTGTGCATTCCCTTATGTGTTCCCTTGTGCTATATCGTAACACAAGGTTTCCATTTCTGCAATTTAATCCTGTCTCCTTTCTGTCCCTGCCGCTGTAAATATTTGCATTCGAAAAGCACCTGAGATTTCTCCTAAGTGCTTGCCGCTGCCATTGTAAATTAATAATTTGCAGGGAAGGACAGATTGATTTATTCAGAGGATGGATTGACTTGAAAATGGGTTTAATCAAATTTGAGATTGAAGCACCGTTTGTATATATGCTATTATTATGTAAAATACAGTTAGAAAGGTTAAAAGAGTGCTTTTTGAAGAAGTATAAGTCTATTGTGCGATAGCGATGGCTATTGCAAATAAAAAAAGAATATGTGATAGCCGTTGCACCCTAAGTTATTATTAGGAGGATGCCGATGAGCTATGTAAATGCAGATGATGTGTTACCAAAGATTCTTGTTGAAGAAATTCAAAAGTATGTCGATGGTCAACTGATTTATATTCCCAGAAAAAATGAAAATTCATTATCATGGGGTGAAAAGAATGGAACAAAAGAAAAATTGGCAGAGCGTAACCAAACGATAGTAAAACGCTATTATTCAGGGCAGACAATCACAGAGTTAAGTGAGGTATATTATCTCTCTGAAAAAAGAATTCAGGGAATCATACATGAATATGAAGCCAATAATAAGAGAATGATGGAGGAATTGTAGTGAAAAAAGCTGATAAATATAAAGAACTTTTTAATAAGGAATATTTAATGGGACCGAATAGTGTGAGATTACTTGAGGAAATGCTTGAAAAGTATCCGCTTGAGCGGGGAACACGAGTATTGGACTTAGGTTGTGGAAAAGGATTAACCAGCTTGTTTCTTGCGAAAGAAGCTGATGTAAATGTTTTCGCAACGGATTTATGGATTAGTGCAACGGAAAATAATATTCATTTCAACGAATGGCAGGTCTCAGAAAAGATAATACCTATTCATGCGGATGCTAATGACTTACCCTTTGCGGAGGAATATTTCGATGCTATTGTGAGCATAGATTCATTTCACTATGTTGGAACACAACCATACTTCTTTGAGCAAAAGATTTTACCATTATTAAAAACAAACGGGGTGGCAATTATTGCAATGCCGGGGTTGAAGGAAGAAATACACGGAAATGAACCGGAAGTTATCCTTGAATGGCTGGATGGTGAAGAAAATGAATATAATTTATTTCATAGTAGAGAATGGTGGTTGAATCATATCGGTCAGAGCGATAAGTTCGAGATTGTGATGGATTTTGATGCAGAGAGCTTTGATGCAGCATGGAACGATTGGTTTTTGTCCAAACATGAATTTGCGTTACATGATGAGAAGTTCTTTGAAAAGGGAATCGGGCAGTATCTGTCTATTGTTGGACTTGTTATAAGAAAAGTGAAATAAACCGTTGGAATATGACCGCTTAGTGCTTTTTTTATACTAATCTTCCAAAAGTCTGCCTAATAAAGCGGTCCTATTATTAATAAACATTTCTGTAACTTGATAACTTTCCGTTTCTTCATAAGAACACAAATGAATGCTGCCATTATCAAAACAATAAATTTCCGCATTTGGAATACCTAATAATATAGGAGAATGTGTAACAATAAAAAATTGTGCTCCCTCTTTTGCGCATCTATATATTTCCATTAACAATGTAAGTTGTCTTTGAGGAGATAATGCTGCTTCTGGCTCATCAAAAAGATACAACCCATTTACTTTAAGATTATTCTGCGCTAACGCCAAAAAACTTTCTCCATGCGATTTTTCGTGATATCTGGCTGAAGGGTGTGAAATATCTGCATACTCCTCTTCTTGAGTTGCAACATTATAAAAACTTTCAGCTCTAAGAAAATAGCCCCATTTTTCCTTTCTATATCCTTTTACAATTCTTATAGCATTATACAACTCAGAATGCGTATCATGCGTAGAAAAAGCATAATTTTTCGTGCCACCTTCGGGATTAAAGCCATGAGCCACTGCAATTGCTTCAAGTAATGTTGACTTTCCACTTCCATTTTCTCCGACAAAAAATGTTATTGGGTTTTTAAACTCGAGTTTTTCAACATTCCGAAATGCTTCAATTTTCTTTAGGTAACTATCATTATCTATCTTATCCCAATCAAACAGTACCCCTTGTATAAATTGGTTGTTCATTAAATACCTCCTGCCATGTAAATGTGAAAATAGTTAATATAAAACATAATCCCGCTCCAATTTCTAATTCTTAAAGTTTAATATACACATCTAAAACATCCAGCAACTCTTTCCCAAGGTTATCATTCAGATTCCAACTATCAGCGATTCCTCTTGGATAAAAGGACATAAACAAGTTCATATCTCTCAGTTGATTCATTTTATCCAGCTCACTAATAGTCATCTTTAATTAATATCATTTCAGACAGCCCAGGCAGCATAATCTGCACCGTGCTCAATTAAATAATCTGCTATCTCATAACAAATTCTACTTCTGACATTCGTTTTAACCTCTCCTCGTTATTTATAAAAATAATTTCTTGATTATTAATTGCCTTGTATACTAATTCAATTAGTTGAATTACATCTTTTTCGTTATCTTCAAAATGATAATATCTTGATTCTGGATAAATCATCCAAGGAGAAAAGCTCTATTCCTCATCATTTTTTACATTTAACGTGATATATCCTCTTTCACATTCAACTTCTATCATATAATTCATAGAAACATATTTGTATGTCAAACCAAACACGCACATTTGAACAGGTCCATAGTATGAAGTAAGATTAATATCTTCTCCAAATTTCATTCTCATTATCCGATTAAATCTTCGCATCCCTTTGTGCTCTTTTGATTTTCCCTCTAACTGCATTTCATTCTGCCTCACATATTAATTAAATTAGATTTTTCTTTGTTCTCATACACTTGTTATATCAATCTCAATAGGATTTCCCCATCTATCCTCACCTTTAATCAAAAGTGTGCCGTTGATAAAGGTAAATTTTTGATACTCGTTAGTATATTTTCCATAATAATCTCGGTCAAATTGTGCATCACCGATTATATTGACAAATGAATTATTCGTTTCTATTCTCGGAACCACCTTTAAGATACTGTTGTACTTAGTTTCTCATCCAGAAAATATTAAAACCCGCGCTTCATGCATATAGTCATTTCCAGCTTTCGAGTGCATATACTCCCAACTTACTAAAATTCCAAACTATCTGCATTAAGAAGAAAATATTTCATCCCCATGATTACAAATCCCTCATCATTTCTCCAAGGCTTTTGGGTACCATTTACTATAACAATCTTCTTAAATGAATCAGGAATATTTCTTAACGAATTAAATTCCTGCGTCTGTTTTTCCTCTGAAGCCATATCATAGGCTGCTTGAATATAATATCTCTGACTACCCTGATTTACTACAAAATCAACCTCCAACTGCTTACGAGTCGTTTTTCCTTCACTATTTTTTGCATACACCTCTACGATACCAACATCCACATTATAGCCACGCACAAGTAATTCATTATAAACAATGTTCTCCATAATATGCGTAGGTTCCTGCTGTCTGAAATTCAATCTGGCATTTCTAAGTCCCACATCTGAAAAGTAATATTTCAGGTTCGCACCCACATATTTTCTACCCTTAATATCATATCGATTCGCTTTAGAAATCAAAAAAGCCTCTGTCAGATAATCAATATGGTTGGATATGGTTTTATTACTATAACTAATTCCTCGTTCACTTTTAAAGGTATTTGATATTTTGGTTGGATTAGTAGGTGCGCCTATGGCAGAAGCAAGAATATCTACCAAAGTTCCAATTTCATCAACATTTTGAATCTTATTTCGCTCTACCACATCCTTAATATAGACATTGGTAAAAATATTTTTTAAATATTCTGCCTTTTGGCGTTCAACAGAAAATAGTGCCACCTGTGGAAGTCCACCATATATCATATATTCATTCCAAGCATCATCATAATCTCCATCATAAGCATGATAGAACTCTGCAAATGATAAAGGATAAATTCGCATCTCATCTCCTCTGCCTCTAAATTCAGTTACAATATCACTGGATAAAAATTTAGAGTTACTTCCGGTCACATATACATCAATGTTGCTCATACGAAGCAAACTGTTCAGCACTTCTTCAAATCGTGGCATAAACTGCACTTCATCTAAAAGCAAATAATACTTCTGTTCATCTTTCATGGCATCCTTGATATACTGATAACACTTTTTGGGGTCTCTCAGTTCCTCATTTTCAATACCATCCAAGGCAATCTCAATGATATGGTCATTATCTACACCACTCTCCAATAAATATTTCTTAAACAATACAAATAACAGGAATGGTTTTCCACATCTCCTAATTCATGTGATAATTATTATCATTCCATTATCTTTTTTATCTTTAACTGTTCAAGGTATACATCCCTCTTAATCTCCACAGTATCACTCCTCATTTTTGTGTGTTGGCACATTTTTTAGTAATAATATTTTACCAGCAAATGGCTATCTATTCAATAGCCATTACTATGCACTCAGATACTTTTACAAAACCCAGCTTTTCTGCCATTCTTTCAGAAGCAGCATTTTGATAGTGACATGCCCATACAGGTTCTTTTTCTTGCCCAATGGTGTATTGTATCATCTTTTGGGCAACAATCAATCCTAAGCCTTGTTGTTTATATTTGGGATTTGTTTCTATCCCTATGTCAATTTCTTTACTGCTTACCGCAGCAGAAAAAGCCCAAGAAGCAATATCATTATCACAGGTTATACAATATCCCTTTCCTTTTGCCAGAAAATCATTTACATCTTGCCAAAAGAGAGCCGGCGTAATTTTCCCTGAAATTTCCTCCAACAACTGATTATCTATTTCTTTCAATTCATATCCAGCAGGTAAGATTGGCTCGACAATTTCTCTGTTTTTTGAATATGCAAATAAATATCTCTTTTCCACCATAACATCCTGTTTTGACTTGAAATATTCTTGTACATATTCATCTCTTGTCATTAAAAGAAAGCGTCTGGAATCTAATTTAATTCTATCCAACATAAGTTCATATATATCTTCAAGAAAGGATTCATCAGCTTTTCCTGAAAGATAAGCAAAACCACAATATGCCCAAAACAGAGCATTGTTATAATTCTCCATTGAACTTATGAAAATATCTCCCTTTTGAATGCCCTCTGCAATAGAAAGAGGATAAACCTTACCACAGTCATGGGCGTCTGCAATAGCAATAAAATCTGAATACCTCAATGGATTAATGTTATACAGCATTTTCCTTACCCCCAACAAATTTTAGCTTTTATTTAATAAATTTTGCACCTGCATCTTCTAATTTCCGCTTTGCCCAATTCTCCGACAAATAAGAATTTGTGCTTTTATAATCCTTGTATTTCTTTTAGCGCTTTTTGAATATCCTTGCAAACTAATGGTTGCATACTATCACCGTAAATACATATATTTGCCTTATGAAGTGCAGAAATAATATCATTCCTCAATTCTGGCTTATACTTTGCTATAATCGGCAACAACTTAATACATTGTCTTGCTGTAATGGGCTTAACATCTGTTATGTGTCTTAAATATTTATCAATGATTTCATCAATTTTATAATCTTTATCCCATTTTGCATTATAGGCAAGTAATGTAAGCCCTCTTGTACGAACATAAGAATTATCACTGTCAAGCATATCACTTAATTTATCCATATAAGGGTAGACGCAATCCGTTTCAGCGCTTTCTTTTTGCAATTCCTGTAATGCCTTATATGCAATCATGTTGTTTTTATCGAACAATAATTCAAATGTTTCTGCTATATTAACCGACATAGTATACTCCTTTACAACTTCCGATTGAGATTTCACCTGTTTTAGGGAATTTAATAACTGTTATATTTTGTTATTAAATTCTCTGCAAACCCTTGAAAACACTGGATTTATCGCAGGTGAGCTTTCCCTTATTGTTTCCCTTGTGTTATATCGTCCCGTCAGCGTTTACGAACTCTGATAAGGGCAAATACAAGGGCAAGAAAAATCTATAAAACAGTATAACACAAAATAAAAGTGACATGGTGAACTGATTGAAATGCTTCTGATTTTTGTAACAAATGACTGATTGAATGATAAGGAGATTCTATACGATGAGAACAATATTTGCAGAATACAATCCACACAGAAACAGCATTGATATTTATACTTCTGCTGGTTATATGCTCCGCATTGACTGTTGGGAAGCCGAAAAGGATTTAAAAACCACACCCGGATCAGACTGTGCATTGAACGCACTTGCCATTGATAAACCGCTTGAATATGCAAAATTATATCTTGATGAAACAATGCAGATATGGGTAGATGCAGAAGATTCATTAGAACTATGGTGATTTTTTCAACAGCACTAAGGTTACTTTTTCCCAATCTCATTTATTGAGAATCGTCTTTTTACCGTGCATATATATTCAATATCTTTTTATCTATTATAATGAAATCAAGGGCTGGTCTAATGCCAGCCCTACAAAAATGAAAATTCACATAGAAAATAAATTTACAATTTTTCCGATATAAACCTGTTATCAACAAATACAAACATAATTTATATTATCGTATCTATTGATATGATATGTATTTCAAAGAGTTACCAGAAGTTTTTGAAAACTTTTCCCTTGTGATATTATCTAAAGCTCCTAATTTTATACTTTTCCCATGATGGAGCAGCTTATTTGACCGTATCTTTAATAGCTGTATTTTTGTAATTAGATGTAACACCACCGGATTTTCATCCGTTGAATCATCCGCATATTTAAGACAATAAGAAAGACCGGTGCCATTACCTCCTGTCCACAACATATTATCTGTTGTGAATATCTGATATACCTTCGGTGTTTCTGCCGTATAAAATGTCTTTTCCCCAGATGCAGGCGTTTTCATATTATTGCCTTTTTGTTGGCGGTACATTGAAGATACCGTATTTAGACCAGAACCAATGTGCATACTTCTGTTCCTCCAATCATTTTATCTGAATTGTAAATGTACTGCTTCTCTGACTGTTTTCAGTGTCCTTGAAATAGTGTCAAAAAGAGGTGCTATGCCTGGCTTAACTACCGTATGTTTTGCACGGTCTTTTACATCATGCACTCCAAATCCGTAACACATATTTCTGCCCTCTGCGGAAAAATTCACGGTATCTCTGTCTTTATGTACATTTGAACTGCTTTTTTCTGCATTTATGTGTTCCCGCATTTCAGAATTTATTTTATATCCATCATACTGAAACGCCTTACTCTGCCTACTGTAAACTTCCAACGACATATCCGTGTCCTCCTCAGATTTTCGTATCTAATGTAGATAATAAATCTACATTATCGTATTCCGCTTGAGTATATGCTCTTACCACTGAACTACTGTTTTCTGACATTTCACTAATATACTCATCTCTATCTTTGCGTTTCTCACGCAATTCTTCCAAATATTCTTCATCTCTTTTTCGTTTCTCACGCATTTTCTCTAAGTATTCTTCTTGCTCACGTTTTTTGTCCCGTCTACTTTTTGCTGCTTTTTGTTGATTTTGTGTACTCAATACATCTGAACTTTTATTTGACGAATTAGCTGTTCTCATACCACCACATGAAGATTGCCGATTTCCATTAGCATCATATGTAACTGTCCTGCCTCCCAACTCTACACCGTCACGCTTTGCAAAAGAATATACTTGTGAATTTGCTGCAACCTCTCCGGATAAATTCCATTCTATTTCTTTTGCGAATTCCGGATCATTAGCCATTTTTTTCAAACAGTCATAAGAAAGATTTACGACCACTTTATTGGAATTGCAAGGCACAACACCGCCGTTGGTATTAAAACTTATTTGCGGAAACTTTTTACATAATTTTTCATAATATTCTTCCACACTATTAGAATTGTGTTTTGTGTCACATAAGGGTGCGGGTAATAAGGCGCACTTGCAGCCTGTTACGCATTTCCTCGTCCACA
>ENA-OYZN01000091-OYZN01000091.1-human-gut-metagenome-genome-assembly--contig:-NODE-91-length-67738-cov-11.671720_pt1 | contig 67738 bp, 68 predicted proteins | sample MGYA00243294_ERZ653483 | MGnify/ENA primary metagenome ERZ653483 (study PRJEB26926, sample SAMN06165155) | human gut metagenome | biome: ENVO:00009003; feature: ENVO:2100002; material: ENVO:00002003... | reverse complement strand
GGCTCGGAGATGTGTATAAGAGACAGATAATATACAATGAGAATTGGCATTTTGTCAATTAAAATTTGTAAACATTAAAAATTTTTGTGAAAGTTATACATAAATATTAATGTTACAAAAATGCTTGCCTTTTGGTTTCAGTAAAGTTCTTTGACAAAAAAATGAGTGTACCGTAACTATACAGGCATTGCTCAGATAACGTGCGGATAATGCTGCAGGGGGAATGTGGGAAACAACCTGGAAGTAAGAGTGAATAAAGCGGGATACAGCCAGAGGAATCATAACGGGGGAATACACCAATTATTTATAATAGAGAGTGGAGCAATAAATGACAGGCTATAAAGGAAACATAAGTATACAGTGTTATGTATATTTACGTTTCTTTTATAACTTCGGATTAAGAGGAAAAGTGGAAGAAGGGATGATTTATGGAAACAGATGGTTTGCGTTCAGATAGGGTTTGTGGTAAAATTAAGCAGAATAATAAATCCTTACATGGTATATGTATGGGAAAAAAGAGGAATGCAACTTTACGGAAAGATGGCAGGTGGCAGGTATATGCAAAAATTGAAAATAAGAGGAAGACCTGCTATGGAAAGACTGAGTACAAAGCAAATTATGCAGCTGATATTGCAGAGGCAGAGAACAGAGGAGATGAGGCGGTATTAGAGAGGATATCCGGAGATAAAAGATTTCTATTTGAAAATTGTTTTTACAGATACCGGAATTATCTACTGTTTTATACCAATGTTACACCGGAAACAGTGGACCGGTATGAAAATACATATAACCGGTATTTTCCCGGCTCCATATTAAATACGATGGATGTCCGGAAAATGGATAGTACAGCCATATCTAATTTTATGATTACCGTACTGAAAAATATGAAAAGCTTACAAATAAGGAGTGGCAAAGAATTAAGCATATTATAAAATCTACCATTGGATTTATCTTTGATGAGGAATTAGAGGATATGCCGGCAGATGAAATTCCTGTTATAGACTGGGAAAAAATTAAAAAGAAAGCATCTGCACAGGGAAAGATTTATAAGCCGGTTCGCAGGCAGTATGCAGTATCGGCACCGGAAAAACAAATACTACAGGATAAAATAATAAATGAAAATGTTTATCCGGAGAAATTTGCACATGTGCTGATGCTGTTAATTAATTTTAGCCTGGGACTAAGGATAGGGGAACTGGCAGCACTGAGGGTTGATGATATTGATATGGTGCATCATGTTGTTTATGTTAATAAAAGCTGTAAGTGTTATAAAAAACGAGATGAGTATGGAAATATAGCTGGAGGCTATGTTTATACTGTGGGAACAACCAAAACACCAAAAGGAAAGCGTATGATTCCGATGTCTTATAATGCTCAGAAATTGTTTGAAATACTCTTACAGTATAGAGAAGAAAAAGGATATGAATCTCAATATCTTGCATATGATGGGGATGATATTAAAGCAAGAGCTAAATCTATGGCGAAAATACTGAAGCGGTTATGCGAGAAAACAGAGATTGATGATTTTACTTCATATATAATAAGAAAATCATTTGCAACAGCTTTGAGCTGCTGTTCGGATATTGATATAGCAACTATTTCAGAATATCTGGGACATGCCCAGGTTTCTACTACAGTAAATAATTATTTGATTCCTGCAAGAGAAACCCTGGAGGATAGAATAGAAAAACTGTCAAAAATGGTATGAAATTGACAGCAGAAATAGAATATCAAACGCTGAACTTGTTGATTTTAGAGGTTTCCAGGAAGATGTTAGACGGGTTCGACTCCCGTCATCGGCAGTACCGGACTCCTTGATTTTCAAGGGGTTTCTTTTTTTGTGTTGTACTTCGTGCTGCATTTCCTCTTTAAATGGTTTCTGAACAGGTCTTCTAACGGTATTGTTCAATATTAAATTCTTTTACAACTTTGAGAACCACACCAGCTGTGGTGTAATTATGTATTTCACTGGGTGGAATTTTCTTTCCAAACTTACTGATTGGATTTAATCCGGAGGAAGTATATCTGCGAATATATATTCTTCCATCCTTGTCTAAATACATTACGATATCATTATATTCAGGTACCCGTGTCTGGGATAGAAGCAAAATATCATTTGTGTAATACATAGGTTCAAAATTTGCAGATAGTATTTTGATTCCGAAATCGGCAGCATTTTTCAGGCTGCGGGGATATTCCGTAATATCTAATGGCTCAAAAATGCTGTTGTCATAGAAATGGCTGTCCTTCATATTACCGGTGGGAAGGAATACCGGAATAATATCTTTTCCGGCATTCGATGGATTTAAGGTTGTTGTCTCCTCTAAATCTATCAAAGCCTGAATAGAGTAAAAGGAACGCTTTGAAAGCACTCTTAATTTTCTTATGATTTCCTCCTCTTGAACGGAATAGATAGAACGACCTAATAAATTGTCAATGGAGCAGCCGAAGACATCTGCAATTTTAGTAATGGTGGACATTTTTACATCCTGGGATTTACCATAGATAAGTGAGCGGAGAGTATCCTCGGATAAATCGGCACGAAGAGACAAAGCATTCAGTGTAAGCTTTTGTTCTTTAAGTTTAGCTTTTAAGTTGTTTCTGAAAATTTGTAAATCCATTCAAATAACCTCACATAAGTATCATCTTTAAATTTATTTTAATATGATTTTTTAAAAATGTAAATACTTAACAGTGAAAAAAATTTTTTTCTTCCTTTGGGAAAAAGGAAATGGGAAAATATTTGTATTTAAGAACAAGAAATGATATAGTAAAGTAGAGTATAAATAACAGGGTGGCATTATGGAATTTAACTGGAAAGATATAAGAAAGCCATTATCGGAATGGTATCAGCAAAACCATAGAAAATTGAGATGGCGTGACACGAAAAATCCTTATCATGTATGGATTTCAGAGATTATGCTTCAGCAGACCCGTGTGGAGGCGGTCAAGGCATATTATGACCGCTTTATGCGGGAAATACCGGATATTGAAACCTTATCTAAGATACCAGAGGATGAGCTTTTGAAGCTTTGGGAAGGGCTTGGTTATTATAATCGTGCCAGAAATCTGCAAAAGGCGGCAGTCTGTATTATGGAGAAGCATAATGGGGAGTTCCCGGCATGTTATGAGGAGGTACTTAAGCTTCCGGGGATTGGGGAATATACCGCCGGGGCAATCTGTTCAATTTGCTTTGACCTGCCTACTCCTGCAGTGGACGGAAATGTGCTGAGAGTGGCGGCACGACTGACGGACAACCATGATAATATTGATGATATAAAGACGAAAAAAAGGGTGAGGGAGAACCTTCTGCCATTATACGGAGAGGGTGACTGTGGCTTGCTGACACAGTCACTGATGGAATTGGGAGCGGTGATTTGTATTCCCAACGGAATGCCCAAATGCGGCAGCTGTCCACTTCAGGAAATGTGTGTCGCATACAAAAGGAATAGCTATGGGGAGCTTCCTGTCCGCAGGGCGAAAAAGAAAAGAAGAATAGAAGAGAAAACCGTGTTTATCCTCCACGACGGGGAGCGGTACGGCATACGGAAACGGGACGACAGTGGATTGTTGGCGAATATGTGGGAATTTTACCATACAGATGAAAAGCTCACTGCCGCAGAGGCAGTTCATTTTATCAGTGAAAAAGGCTTTGAGCCGGTTCTGATAGAAAAAGAAATACCCTATACCCACATTTTCAGTCATGTGGAATGGCGGATGACTGCTTATTATATTGTCTGCCGGAATAAGAAGAGTGAACTCACATGGGTGGAGAAAAAGGAATTTGACGATAAATATGCCCTGCCCACGGCATTTAAAATTTTTTTAGAGAGGGAGTCTTAGTATGACATGCTTAGAAGCGCAATCAAAGATTATTGCTTATATTGACCATGATTTGGAACGGGATGAAAAACAGGACTTCTTAAAGCATATTCAATGCTGCAATGACTGCAAAGAGGAGCTTAATATATATTATACAATGATAGAAGGCATGCGACAGCTGGATGAGAATATGCCGTTATCCAGGGATTTTACCAAGGAGCTTAATAACCGGATGGAAAGGGAACTGAAAAGCAGCAGAAAAAAGAGAGATTTTTTCCGCTCCTCAGTAGTGCTCGCAATTGTGGCAGCAATGGGTTTTCTGATATTCGGCTACGTGAATTTCCTGAATCTGCTGCATGAACAGGAACAGGCAGCGTTAAAGGAAGCGCAGGGGGAATACTATTACAGCCAGACCTTTGATGATATTTTGTTTTTGCCGGAGACGGAGCAAATCGTACAGGATATCAATATATCATCGGAGGAGGAATCAGAAAGCAGTTTTTATGAGAAAATAAGACAGCATAATTATTTAAAGCAATAGAGGAGTGTATATATGGACAAGATTTTATTAGTGGATGGACACAGTATATTAAACAGGGCATTTTATGGTCTGCCGGATTTGACCAATTCCAAAGGAGAACACACCAATGCAGTGCTTGGCTTTATTAATATTATACTGAAGGTTATTGAAGAGGAGAAGCCTACCCATCTTGCAGTGGCATTTGATGTGCATCAAAAAACATTCCGCCATGAAATGTTTGAGGAGTATAAGGGTACCCGCAAAGGGATGCCGGAGGAGCTGAGAAGCCAGGTGCCTGTCATGAAAGAGGTATTGCAGGCTATGAATGTCACGGTGATAGAACGGCCTGGCTTTGAGGCGGATGATGTGATAGGGACACTTTCACGGATGGGAGAAAATGCTGATATGCAGGTTACGGTATTGTCCGGAGACAGGGATTTATTACAGCTGGCAACGGACAAGGTGTTAATCCGGATTCCTAAAACCAAGGGTGGACACACAACGGTGGAGAGCTATCATGCGAAAGAGGTTGAAGCTTTATATGGGGTAACTCCTACGGAATTTATTGATATGAAAGGATTGATGGGAGATGCCTCTGACAATATTCCGGGGGTTCCGGGGATTGGAGAAAAGACAGCTTCCAAGATTATTTCAACCTATCATTCTATCGAAGAAGCCCATGCCCATTTAGATGAGATTAAGCCAAAAAAGGCAATGGAAAATCTTGGAGAGTATTACGAACAGGCATTAATGAGTAAGGTGCTTGCCACAATTAAGCTGGATGTGCCAATTGACATAGATTTTTCAGAGATGAAAATGGAATCCCTTTTTACCAAAGAGGCGTATGATTACATTAAAAACCTGGAACTGAAGAGTCTGTTAAAATATTTTGAAGTTCCGGAAGAGGTAATGCAGATTCAGCTTGACACCAATATTATTTCCGATTTGGGCGACATGGAGGATTATTTTTCCGGGTTTGGCGAGGCGGAACGCATTGGACTGTTTGGATTATTTGAAGACCGGGAGCTTTTGGGGTTGGGAATTACAAAGGATGGCGTCCATACGGATTTTATTGTCTGCTCCATGTTTATAACGGAAGAGCTGATTGCAGACAGGTTTATGTCGGTTTACAGGGAGCATCCGGAAATGAAGGTTGTTACCAATGATTTAAAGATATTGCTTAAAGTACTGCCGTTGGAGTCTGAGGACAGGGTAGAGGATACTTCCGTAGCTGCTTATCTGTTAAACCCCATAAAGGATAGCTATGCCTATGATGATATTGCAAGGGATTATCTAAACCTGACCGTGCCTTCCAGAAAAGAGCTGCTGGATAAAATGAAGCTGAATACATTTATGCTCCAGGAGGAGAAGGTGGAAGCGTATCTCTCCTATGAAACGAGCATTCCATATCTCGCATGGGATAAGCTCCAGGAACGGTTAAAGGAAATGGAGATGTATCAGTTATATACAGAAATTGAACTCCCAACAGTATATGTGTTAGAGCATATGGAAAAAGAGGGAATCCGTGTGGACGGAGATGCCTTGAAAGAATATGGAGAGATGCTGGGAGAGAAAATTGCAGCCCTGGAAGAGGCAATTTATCAGGAAGCCGGAACTCATTTTAATATCAATTCGCCAAAACAGCTGGGAGAGGTATTATTTGAAACCCTTAAATTACCGGGAGCAAAAAAGACAAAAACAGGATATTCTACCAATGTAGACGTGCTGAATAAATTAAAAAATGATTATCCGATTGTAAGGGATGTGTTGGAGTACAGGCAGGTGGCAAAGCTGAAATCCACCTATGCAGATGGATTGTCTGTGTTTATAAGGGAAGATGGCAGAATCCATGGTACATTTAACCAAACCATCACTGCCACAGGGAGAATCAGCTCCACAGAACCCAATCTTCAGAATATTCCCATGCGTACGGAGCTTGGAAGAAGCATAAGGAAGGTATTTATTCCAAGAGAGGACTATATTTTTGTGGATGCAGATTACTCCCAGATTGAATTGCGGGTGCTGGCGCATTTTTCAGGAGATGAGAAATTGATTGCAGCCTATCATGAAAACCAGGATATTCATGCGCTGACGGCATCCCAGGTGTTTGGCGTACCCATTGACCAGGTGGATGATTTGATGCGCAGAAATGCAAAAGCGGTGAATTTTGGAATTGTATATGGAATCAGTGCATTTGGACTGTCGGAGGATTTGGAGATTTCAAGAAAGGAAGCCTCTGCGTATATTGACAGCTATTTTGCCACCTATCCCGGAGTAAAGCATTTTCTTGATGAAACAGTGGAGAACGCCAAAAAGACAGGTTTAACCCGGACTATGTTTGGAAGAATCCGGCAGATTCCGGAATTGTCATCCTCTAATTTTATGCAGCGCAGCTTTGGCGAGCGCATTGCCATGAATTCACCGATTCAGGGAACGGCTGCGGATATTATCAAAATCGCTATGATTCGCGTGCATGAGCGCTTAAAATGGGAGCATTGCAAATCTTCACTGATTCTTCAGATTCATGACGAGCTTCTGATAGAAACCCACAGGGATGAGGAAGAGCTGGTGAAGCAGATTCTGACAGAGGAAATGATGCATGCAGCGGAGCTCTCCGTGCCGCTTTTGGTGGGGGTGAGTTCCGGGAAAAACTGGTATGAGGCAAAGTAGAAGAATCACAAAGGAAGAGAAACATGAAAATTATTGGAATTACCGGTGGGATTGGAACCGGTAAAAGTACGGTTCTAAATTTTTTAAAGCAGGAATATAATGCTTATATTGTGGAGGCTGACAGGCTGGCACATGAATTGATGCTGCCGGGAGAAGCGGCGTATCGTCAGATTACAGATATTTTTGGCACAGCTATCTTAAGCACAGACGGTACAATTGACAGGAACAGGCTTGGAACAATTGTTTTTGGGGATGCAGAGGCATTAAGGAAGCTGAATGCTGTTATTCATCCGGCGGTGAAGCAGCATATTTTACAGGATATTGAAGCCAGGAAAAAAGAGGGAAATGTCAAATATTATGTAATTGAGGCAGCACTTTTAATTGAAGACGGTTATAAGACAATCTGTGATGAATTATGGTATATTTATACAGAGAAGGAAGAGCGGATTAGAAGACTGATTGCCGGGCGGGGCGGCAGCAGGGAAAAATGGGAGCATGTAATCGGGAATCAATCTTCCGATGATTATTATCGTACAAATTGTGATTATGTGATTGATAATGGAAGAGGTTTTGAATATACCATAAATATAGTAAAGGAATTATTGTCTTAAACAAGATAATGTGGTAAAATATACCTGTATGTGGTTTTTTGAAATAGCTTTAAGAGGGCATGCAGGACCTTTATCAGATAATTAATGGAGAGTTATATGACAGCAGTGACAAAATATCCGGAACCACTTGTATTTGGTCTAGATATCGGGACCAGAAGTATTGTTGGTACAGTAGGATATAAAGAGGGGAACCAATTTAATATTGTGGCGCAGTGTGTTAAATTTCATGATACCAGAGCTATGCTGGATGGACAGATTCATGATATTAACAAGGTGGGAGAAGAAATTCTTTATGTCAAGGAGAAGCTGGAGCAGCAGCTGTCGGGAAGAAAACTGAAAGAGGTCTGTATTGCTGCAGCCGGACGTGTGTTAAAGACTGCTGTTGGCAGAGGATATTATGAATTTCCGGATACCACAGTTGTGAATCAGGAATATATTCATTCCCTGGAGATGTTAGGAGTTGAAAAGGCACATGAGCAGATGCTGCAGGAAAATGATTCCGAGGTGAAATTTTTCTGTGTGGGATATACGGTAATCAAATATTACCTGAATGATTTTGAAATTGGAAATTTAGAGGGGCATAAGGCGCACAATATAGCCGCAGATGTTCTGGCAACATTTCTGCCGGAGGAAGTGGTGGATGGCTTGTATGCTGCAGTTTCCCAGGCAAATCTGGAAATATCAAATATGACTCTGGAGCCGATTGCGGCAATTCAGGTTGCCATCCCGGAAAATTACCGGTTGCTGAATATTGCACTGGTTGACGTGGGCGCAGGCACATCGGATATCTGTGTAACCAGGGATGGAAGTATTATCGGTTATGGGATGCTTCCCAAAGCGGGAGATGAGCTCAGCGAGGCGCTGGTTAAGGAGTATCTGGTAGATTTTGCCACAGCAGAGAAGATTAAGATGATTGGCCCAAGGAAAAAGAGTCTTACTTACAAGGATATTATGGGAATCAGCCATAAGATTACTCCCCAGGAGGTATATGATAAATTAGATACCATTATAGATGACATTACCGGTCAGATTGCGGCAAAAATTGTGGAATTGAACGGGGATAAGCCGGTATCAGCTGCTTTTGTGGTAGGGGGTGGCGGCAAGCTCCCGGGATTTACCCAAAAGCTTGCAGGACATCTGGATTTACCTCCGGAACGGGTTGCTCTCCGGGGAGAGGAAGTGCTGGGCTTTGTCAATATTTTTGTTGAGGGAGTGAAAAAGGACCCGTTACTGGTGACACCAATCGGTATCTGTCTGAATTTTTACGACCAGAAGAATCGGTTTGTCTATCTGTTGGTAAATGATGAACGGATTAAATTATATGATAATGACAAGCTGACCGTGTTTGATGCTGCACTGGCATACGGTCTGTCAAATGATTCCATATTCCCAAAACGCGGGGCGGATTTGAATTATACATTGAATGGAAAGAAGAAATTTATACGGGGCAGCGCCGGTGAGGCGGCTACCATTTTATTAAATGGCAAAGAGACTGGTATGAATCATGGCGTTAAAGCAGGTGACCAGATTAAAATAGTGGAATCTACAAGAGGAGAGGACGCATCGGCTGTTTTGAACGAAGTAACGGATGTCACCTCCACCATATCCTTTGTTGTCAATGAGGTTGTGGTAAATTGTCCAAGATATGCCAGTGTCAACGGACGTCTGGAATCGGAATTTTATCATATTAATGATGGGGATAAGATAGAAGTACTCAATTATTATACACTCAGCCAGCTGATGCAGTTTATGGACATTGAGACACCCCATGAGGTATTTGTCAATGGCGCAAGAGCCGGTGCGGATACTAAGATATATGAAAACTTTAATGTGGCATGGATTGACAAGGAGGATATATACAAAACAGAGCCTTTTGTGACAGAGGAAGAGGAGACTGTTGCAGAAGAGAAAACGGCTGCAAAAGAAAAACAAGCTGTTAGCAATCCTGTCGAAAATGATTTGGTTAATCAATGGATTGAAGAGAGAGAAAAGAATGAGGAAGCCATCCAGATGAATGTGGTGGTAAATGGGGAGCCGGTTACATTAACAGGCAAGTCCGGCTATGTATTTGTGGATATTTTTGATAAATATGACTTTGATTTAAAGACTATTAAGGGAACTGCTCTCGTACAGAAAATTGACGGACAGCCTGCAGAGCATTTCAGTCCCCTTCATAATGGAGCTGTGGTTGAATTATATTGGAAGGAATAATGAATGGATACCAAATCGCTTATTGAATTACAAAAAAAAGGAATATTGCTGCACCGTCTGGTATATATAATTTTCTTTTTGTCAAGAGTATTGATGCAGATTCTGGACAAGAGTATTCAATCTGAAAATACCATATTTATTCTGGTGTTTCTGGTATTGTGTGCGGTTTTGGAAGAGGTGTTTTATCATTTCGGTTACTTTGACAGAATTTTTATTTTACGGTGCACCCGGTATATCCAATGTGTTCTGGCTTCCGGAATGCTGTGCTTTATTCAGGGCAACGGGTATTCCGGTATATCTGTGATTGCACTGGTCATTATGTTTTTGATAGATTTTTTCCTTACAATGGGAGTTATGGATAAGGAAAATCTGATAACATATATGATTTCTGTAGGAATCCCGATTTTAGTAATTCTTATCAGCAAGATTTCTGTTTCCACCAGCAACCAATGGCTGTTTCTGCTTTTTGATATTGTAATTTTGTTTCTGGTGCTGTTTTTTGAAGCACTGGCATTTGTAAATTATATGGATAATATAGACAGTATGATATTTAACCAGCGCCATGAGCTGGAAAGTATTGCAGAACAGAATGAAAATATTCTGCAGATGCAGGAAAAACTCAAAAATACCAATGATGAACTGACGCTTCAAAAGATTGATTTGCAGAATGCCAACAGACAGATTAAGATGGCGAATCAGGAGATGGTTGCCCAGGCAGAAATTTTACATTATATTGCAATGTCATTTGATGTATCCAAAATATCGAACCAGATTACGGACGCCATTATGCAGGTGAAGAAGTTAGGCTTTTGTGCGGTTTATATCAGGGAAAATGTATATTTAAATAAGCATGCAAATTATGTTATCCGGACAGATATTGGATTGTTACAGAGTAAAATCCGGGAAAATATAGCTGGATTGTACGTTGATATGACAGCAAGGGAGGAGAAGGAGTCTGTATTTCATGAGAGTATCAAAGAAATCTTTCCTTTCCTGAAGGAGGTTAATATTAATTCTGTTTACATTAAGGTTTTAGGACTGGATAATGACACCTATGGTCTGTTTATGATTGGTGACAGCAGGAACAACCTGTTTGCTGATAACATGTCATTTTATGATGCGATTATCGCCCAGTATGATATTGCAATCAGTAATGCAAAAATTTATAATGAGATGCAGCAGATGGCGAGAAAGGACGGGCTGACAGGAATCAATAACCGTATTTACTTTACCCAGCTGTTTAAAGAAACGGTGGCACAGGTGCAGGCGGAAAACGGATGCATGAGTGTTGCATTGTTTGATATAGATAAATTTAAGAGCGTAAATGACACCTATGGACATCTTGCAGGTGATGAGGTTATAAAGCGGATTGCATCAGTTACAGAGGCGTGTATCGAGCAGTATGATGGTTTCATCTGCCGGTATGGTGGTGAAGAGTTTGTGGTAGTTCTTCCGGGAAAGAAGTTAGAGATTGCGCAGCCGATTATAGAGGAGCTGTTTGAGGAGCTTTGCCGGCAGGTGGTGCAGTATAATGAATATGAAATTCATATGAGTGTCAGTGTGGGCTTAACCACTTATCCGGAAGTATGTGCGGACCCGGAGGATTTGCTGAAGCGGGCAGACTGGTGTATGTATTATGCCAAGGAGCACGGGAGACATCAGATTAATGTGGATGACGGAAGTATTCACAGAGAATAGGGCATACAAATGTATAATAATTATAAAGCAGTATGGAGGACAAAAAATGAATGTATTTGTTGTAAATTGCGGAAGCTCGTCTCTTAAGTATCAGCTGATTGATTCTGATACGGAAGAGGTGATTGCAAAGGGACTATGTGAGAGAATTGGAATTGACGGGAGACTGACCCATAAGGTTCCGGGTAAGGAAGACCTTGTGAAGGAAACGGCAATGCCGAATCATAAGAGCGCAGTTTCCTATGTGCTGGAGGCATTGACAGACCCTGCCAGCGGTGTTATTAAGGATTTATCCGCTATTGATGCAGTGGGGCATCGCGTTGTCCACGGTGGTGAAAAATTTGCGGGCTCTGTTGTTATAACCGATGAAGTTATCCGGGCAATCGAGGAGTGTAATGATTTGGCACCCCTGCATAATCCGGCGAATCTGATTGGCATTTCTGCCTGTAAGGCATTGATGCCGGATGTACCGATGGTTGCTGTGTTTGATACGGCATTTCATCAGACTATGCCGGTAAAGGCGTATTTATATGGTCTGCCGTATGAATATTATACAGATTATAAGATTCGGAAATATGGGTTTCACGGAACCTCCCACAGCTTTGTATCAAAAAGGCTGCTTTCCATTATCGGAAAGGAGAATCAGGAATCTAAGGTTATTATCTGTCATTTAGGAAACGGTTCCTCTATCACTGCAGTTAAGGATGGCAAATCCTTTGATACCAGTATGGGATTTACCCCTCTGGACGGCTTGATTATGGGAACCAGAAGCGGCAGCATCGACCCGGCGGTTATCCAGTATCTGGCAGGGAAGCTTGACTGTTCTTTGGACGAAGCCATTGAGATTCTGAATAAAAAGTCTGGCGTGGAAGGCATTTCCGGTGTGTCTAGTGACTTCCGGGATTTGGACAGTGCCAGCATGGAGGGAAATGAGCGGGCATCGATTGCACTGGATATGTTTGCCTATCGTGCAGCACAGTATATTGGCTCCTATGCTGCGGCTATGAATGGTGTGGATGCCATTGCGTTTACCGCAGGAATCGGTGAAAACAACTCAAAGATGCGCAAGATGATATGTGAGTATCTTGGATATCTGGGAGTGGTTCTGGATGAACAGGCAAATGCAGTCAGAGGAGAGGAAATCAGAATTTCTGCAGAAGACTCCCGGACAGAGGTGTATGTCATCCCTACAAATGAGGAGCTTGCCATTGCAAGAGAGACCGTGGCGCTGGTTTCGTAGCGGTATAATATATGTAGTTTTTTGTGCAATAAGAATCGTAAAAAAAGATTGACAAAGATATGCAAACTATGTATAATAACCAACGTGTGAGTTTAGGAGATAAATCTATGAGAATAAACTTATATGATATTTTATCTGTAGCCGGCCAGGAAAAAACAGTGAATATCCGGATGGAAGAGTTACAGGAGACCTTTCAGGGAGAGCCGTTAAAGATTAGATGCAAAGAGCCCTTTGACATGGAGCTCAGACATCCTGAGAAGGATACGGTGGCTGTAAAGCTCGATGTACCGGTAACTGTGGAACGGGTCTGCAGCAGATGCCTTGAAAAAGTTGTCTGTGAATATGACTTACATATTGAACGGACAATCAATATGGCAAAAAGAGAAGCTTATACGGATGATGAGCTTTCGGAAGCAGATGAAATAAGTTATATTGAAGACTGTACTCTGGATGTAGACATGCTCGTTTTGGATGAGTTATATACCAGGCTTCCCATGAATGTTCTTTGTAAAGAGGACTGTAAGGGAATTTGTAAGGTGTGTGGAACCAATCTGAATAAGAGCACATGCGATTGTGACCAGACGGTTCCGAATCCAAGGATGGCAGTTTTTAGTGATATCTTCAATCAATTTAAGGAGGTGTGAATAATGTCTATCTGTCCAAAGAATAAATCTTCAAAAGGTAGAAGAGATAAGAGAAGAGCAAATTGGAAGATGACCGCTCCAACCTTAGTAAAGTGTTCTAAGTGCGGAGAGTTAATGGTTCCTCACAGAGTGTGCAAGAAGTGTGGAAGCTATAACAAAAAAGAAATCATCGAAGCTTAACAATGATAAGAATAAAGACCTTTTCCGGCAATGGGGAGGGTCTTTTCTGTTCTTATTATTTTTATATAAAAAATTATGATTCTATAAATAAATGGAAATAATTATATATATTGTGAAGGAGGAGTGGGTATGGATTATAATAAATCAGCGTTGAAGGTATTGGATGCGATTGGCGGAAGTGGTAATATTATATCAGTAACCCACTGTGCAACCAGACTGCGCTTTGTTATTGATGAGAATGAAAAGTGTGATAAGGACGCCTTAGAGCATATTGAAGGAGTGAAGGGGGTATTTGTGGCTGGGGGACAGCTGCAGATTATCTTTGGCGCAGGTGAGGTAAACAGAGTTTATGATGCGTTTATTTCAGCTACAGGTATTGCAGGAGAAGAAGAAAAACAGACAGGTTCCGGCACAGGGAATCGGTTTTTGAGAATGATTAAAAGACTGTCTGGAAAATAAAGATGGTATTGTGAAGATAGATGCCTGTAAATTGGGCAGCGGACTGGAGGATGCGATATGAATCGGGAATATGAAAGAATTCAAAATTTGATTAAAAAGGCGGAAAGCGAGGCAGTATCTGATGAGAACTGCCATTACAGATTAGGGTTTCATATTATGCCGCCAACGGGCTGGCTCAATGACCCCAACGGATTATGCCAGCTTGGAGATACCTATCATCTGTTTTTTCAGTACTCTCCATTGGATGCGAGGGGCGGAATGAAGGTGTGGGGACATTATATGACGAAGGATTTCTGCCATATAACATATGCTGGTGCCCCGTTTGTTCCGGATGCGTCCTTTGACAGGGATGGTGTCTATTCGGGAAGTACATATGTGGATGATAACGGAATGCATATTTTTTATACAGGAAATGCAAAATTATCCGGTGAACATGATTTTACCACTTCCGGCAGAAGGGCGGATACGGTTCTGGTAGAGAGCAGGGATGGAATCCATTTTAGTCCCAAGCAGGTGGTAATTAATACCGATGATTATCCGGAGCATTACAGCTGCCATATCAGAGACCCTAAGGTGTGGCAGGAAAATGGAATGTATTACATGGTGCTTGGGGGAAGAACCAGAGAGGATGAGGGAAGAATCCTTCTCTATACCTCTGCGGATTTGCTAAATTGGTCTCTGCTTAAGGAGCTGGCAGCAAAGGAGCATTTTGCATATATGTGGGAGTGTCCGGATTTGTTTTGCCTGAATGATAAATATATCCTGTCATTTTCGCCCCAGGGACTTGAAAAAAGGGAGTTTATGTATCAGAATATATATCAGTCCGGCTATTTTGTGTCAGATTATAATCCGGTAACAGAGGATGTGGTGTTTGACGAGAGCAGGTTTTATGAATGGGATATGGGCTTTGATTTTTATGCACCCCAGACTTTTTTGGATGCGAAGGGCAGACGTATTCTGATTGGATGGGCAGGAGTGCCGGATGCAGAATACTTTAACCGGGAAGTGGAAGCAGAAAACTGGCAGCACTGTTTTACGGTTCCGAGAAGACTGGCAATCAGAACAGATGAACATACAGGCGTTACAAAGGTTTATCAGCAGCCGGTCAGCGAAATTACAGCACTCCGGGGTGAAAGGCAGATATGCGGTGGTAATGCAGTGATGGAGCTGGATTCAGAATATTGGGATATTGAGTGTAATGGATTACCGGAAAAATTTGCAATAACAATTGCAGAGGGTGTAAAATTCTCTTATAATGGAAGCTATCTGGCACTTACCCTTACAGAGGAGACCGGATGCGGAAGGGATATCCGGAAATGTCTGGTTTCCGGTGTACATTCTGTGAGAATCCTTGTGGATTCCTCCATATTGGAATATTACGTTAATGACGGGGAAGTGGTATTTACAACCCGTTATTATAAGAGAGAAAAGGGAACTAAGCTGGCATTTGACTGTGGCAATGCGGATATTGCACTTTATCCTATGGGACGGATTACAGTGGATGCATTATAAAATAGTATGTTGGAGATAATGGAGGATAAAAATGGGAAAACTGATAGGAATTGGTGAAGCATTAATTGATATGATACCGGCAGAAAGCGGTAAGATGATTAAGGACGTGGCTGCTTTTTCTCCTATTGTGGGAGGTGCGCCAGCCAATGTATGCGGTGCGTTTTCCAAGCTTGGCGGCGAGTCTTATATGGTGACGCAGCTTGGTAATGACCCCTTCGGGGACAAAATTATTGACAATTTTACAAAATTTAATATTGGTACGGAATATATCAGCCGCACCTCAGAGGCGAATACAGCCCTGGCATTTGTGGCGCTGATGGAGGATGGCAACCGGGAATTTTCCTTTTACCGCAATCCCAGCGCAGACATGCTGTTAGACAGCGCTTCTATTAAAAAGGAGTGGTTTACGGATTCCTTTGCCCTGCATTTTTGCTCGGTTTCCCTGGGAGATACGCCGATGAAACAGGCGCATAAAAGAGTAATTGAATATGCGTTAGAAGCAGGGAATATCATAAGCTTTGACCCGAATTTACGTTTTAATTTATGGGAGTCGGAGGAGAAGCTGAAACAGGCGGTATTGGAATTTCTTCCATATGCGCATGTTTTGAAGGTCTCTGATGAGGAGCTGGAATTTATTACCGGTATTACGGATGAGAGCGAGGCAGTCAAAAGCCTGTTTGTGGGAAATGTTTCCCTTGTGCTCTACACAAAGGGGGCAGATGGAGCAGAGGCATATACAAAAAACGAGACAGCCCATGCGGATGGCGTAAAAGTCAAGGCTTTTGATACCACCGGAGCAGGGGACGCATTTATCGGTTCTTTTCTGTTTAATCTGGAAAGAGCACTGGCGGGAAATAAAAGGATTGATGACTTGTCAAAGGAGACACTGGAGAAAATGCTGCAGTTTTCCAACCGGTACTGTGCGAAAAGCGTAATGAAGCCAGGTGCCATTGCGTCTTATCCGTCCTTATCGGAGATGCAGCAGCTATAAAAAGAAAACAGTAAAAGGCAGCATGCTGTGGAAATGTTGGAAAAATACTTGCATTTTTTGGAAAGTAGTGGTATTCTTGCATAGTAGCATATTGATTTGTAAGAGAGTGGGCAAACAGTCCACTCTCTTTACATGTTTTACAATTTCATATGGAAAGGTGGTCATTTATGACTAAGAAACAAATTGAGTCTGCCTGTGAAGAGCTGGTACTTCCCATTATAGAAGAACGTGGCTTTGAGCTGGTGGATGTAGAGTATGTGAAAGAGGGCTCTACTTATTATCTGCGTGTCTATGCGGATAAGGAGGGCGGAATTACGATTGACGACTGTGTCGAGGTGAGCCGTGCCCTGAATCCAAAGCTGGATGCCTATGACAAGGAATTGAAAGACCCTTATATTCTGGAAGTGAGTTCGCCGGGACTGCTCAGACCCTTGAAAAAGGATAAGGACTTTGCGAGAAATATCGGGAAAATGGTGGAGATAAAACTGTTTAAACCATTAGACGGGAGTAAAAATAAGGAATTTGAGGCAGAATTAAAGGGATATGACGATAAGACAATTACGGTTTTATTGGAAGATGACAGAGAGCTTGTGATTGAAAGAGGCAATTTAGCGCTTATAAGATTAGCATTTGAGTGGTAATTTATCATAAAAGAAAATGAAGATAGGAAAATAAAAGGAGGAATCGGAAAAATGTCAGAATTAATGCTTGCGTTAGAGCAGATTGAAAAGGAGAAAGGAATTTCAAGAGAAGTAATTATTGAAGCAATTGAGAAATCATTGTTGGATGCATGTAAAAAGGATTTTGGAAAAAGTGACAATATTACGGTGAATATGGACCGTGAAACCGGAGCCATTGAGGTGCATGCGGCTAAAACCGTGGTAGAGGAAGTGACAGATGATGCAACGGAAATTTCTCTGGAAAAGGCGCTTATGATTAGCTCCAAACATGCAGTGGGGGATATTGTAAATGTGGAGATTACGCCAAAGAATTTTGGACGTATTGCAGCACAGCAGGCAAGAAGCGTTATCGTCCAGACCATTAAGGAAGAGGAGAAGAAGGCTTTATATGAGCACTTCTACTGTAAGGAAAAGGATGTGGTAACAGGTGTTGTACAGCGTTATGTGGGTAAGAACATTTCCGTCAGCCTTGATGATAAGATGGATGCGCTGCTTATGGAAAATGAGCAGATTAAATCGGAGCATTACAGACCGACAGACCGGATTAAATTATATATTGTAGAGGTCAAGGAGACCAACAAGGGGCCAAAGGTGATTGTATCCCGTACACACCCGGAGCTTGTAAAACGCCTGTTTGAGAAAGAGGTAACAGAGGTGGCAGACGGAACAGTGGAGATTAAGTCCATTTCCAGGGAAGCAGGCTCCCGTTCCAAGATTGCAGTGTGGTCAAATGATTCGAATGTTGACCCGGTTGGGGCATGTGTTGGTATGAACGGAAACCGTGTCAATGCAATCGTGGATGACTTGAAGGGTGAAAAAATAGATATTATTACCTGGAGTGAGAACCCGGCTATCTTTATTGAAAATTCCTTAAGTCCTTCCAAAGTAGTATCGGTTGATGTAAATGAGGAAGAAAAGAGTGCCCGGGTTGTGGTTCCGGATTACCAGCTGTCACTGGCAATCGGCAAAGAGGGGCAGAATGCACGACTGGCTGCACGTCTTACCGGATATAAAATTGATATCAAGAGTGAGTCCCAGGCCAGAGAGGCATATGGCTATGACGACTATGATGAGTATGACGAATATTCCGATGAATATGACGGGAATGGGAATTATGCAGAGGAATATGACGGAAATGATGAGTATGCAGATGAGTATGACGAAAATGGCGACTATGCAGAAGAATATGAGGAAGAGGCTGTCTATGATGGAGAGGATGAGTATTCTGATAAATATGAAGATGAGGAATAGCGGATTTCTGGCATAGATTCAGGACATATGGCGTAAGCTTTTATAATAACCTAAAGGGTTGAAACGGATAGGATGTGATAGGAATGGCAAAGAAAACACCGCTTCGTAAATGTATTGGTTGTGGTGAGATGATAGCAAAAAAGGATATGCTTCGCATAATTAAGACAAAGGACAATGAGATTAAATTGGATTCGACGGGAAAAGAAAATGGCAGAGGGGCATATTTACATGTTAACAGAGAGTGCTTTGCATTTGCCGTCAAATCCAAAGCTTTGGAGAGAGCCTTTAAAATGTCTATCAGTTCAGATATATATGATGATTTAGAAAAGGAGTTGGCAGGCATTGAACAAGAATAAAGCGTTGTCTATGCTGGGGCTGGCTACAAAAGCGGGTAAAACAGCAACCGGTGAGTTTTCTACGGAAAAAGCAGTAAAAGAGGGGAAAGCCTATCTTGTGATTGTAGCGGAGGATGCATCGGATAACACAAAAAAGAAATTTTGGAATATGTGTAAGTATTATCAAGTGGCTATGCGGGAGTTTTCGGATAAAAACTCGCTTGGAGCTGCCTGTGGCAAGGAATTTCGGGCATCATTGGCAGTGCTGGATGCGGGACTTGCAAGGGCGGTTGAAAAACAGATTGATAGTTTCAATAATTTGGAGGTGCAATAATTGGCAAAGATTAGAGTATATGAATTAGCAAAAAGCTTAAATAAAGACAGCAAAGAAATAATTGAAGTTTTAAAGAAAAATGGCATTGAAGTAAAGAATCATATGAGCTCTGTAACAGACGAGGATGCCCAGAAGGTGAAGGAGCGTTTTTCAGGAAAGCCGCCTGTTAAGAAGGCAGAGGAAAAACCAGCCACACCGGCTGCCAGAAAACCGGAGGGAGAGGCGGCAGGTACACAGAATATGGCTCCTGCAAAGCAGCAGCCTGTACGCTCACAGGAGGATGGACATGGCAGACCCCAGGGAGAACGCCGGGATTTTAATGGTAACCGCCCACAGGGCGACCGGAATAACCGTCCCCAGGGTGAGCGCAGGGACTTTAACGGAAACCGTCCGCAGGGAGACAGAAATAACCGTCCCCAGAGAGATAGAAGAGACTTTAACGGAAACCGTCCGCAGGGCGACAGAAATAACCGCCCGCAGGGGGATAGAAGAGACTTTAACGGAAACCGTCCGCAGGGAGACAGGAATAACCGCCCGCAGGGAGACAGAAGAGACTTTAACGGAAACCGTTCCCAGGGCGACAGAAATAACCGTTCCCAGGGAGAGCGCAGAGATTTTGGCGGCAGCCGCGGCGGAAGAAGGGAAGAGAAAATTTCAATTCCTGCACCGATGGACAGGGCATCTATGGACCGTGACAGAATGGACCGTCATAAGGATAAAAAGGAAAGAGATAAAAGCTCTCTGTATGAGGATGGCGACAGCAGAAAGAAAAACCGTAAGAAGGATGAGCATTTTACCGTAAAGGGAACAAAGCCGGTGAAAAGACCGGTTACCAAGCAAAAACCGAAGGAGCCGGAAGAACCGGTAATCCGCACCATTGAGTTGCCGGAGGTATTAACGGTTCAGGAATTAGCGGATAAAGTGAAAACACCGGTTTCCCAGCTGATAAAGAAATTATTCTTAGCCGGTGAAATGGTTACCGTAAATACAGACCTTGACTTTGAGAAGGCTGCAGAGATTGCGCTGGAGTATAACTGTATTGCAGAGGAAGAGGTTAAGGTAGATGTTATAGAAGAGATGTTAAAGGAAGAAGAAGAGGATGAGTCATTAATGAGTGAGCGTCCGCCGGTAGTCTGCGTTATGGGTCATGTTGACCATGGTAAGACTTCTCTTCTGGATGCAATTCGTGAGACTTCCGTTACCGCTGGTGAGGCTGGCGGAATCACCCAGCACATTGGTGCGTATACAGTGGATGTAAACGGTCAGCAGATTACTTTCTTAGACACTCCAGGACATGAGGCATTTACTGCAATGCGTATGCGTGGAGCGCAGTCTACGGATATTGCAATTTTGGTGGTGGCAGCAGATGATGGTGTTATGCCGCAGACGGTTGAGGCGATTAACCATGCAAAGGCAGCTGGAATTGAGATTATTGTGGCAGTAAACAAGATTGATAAAGAGAGTGCTAATGTGGAACGTGTTAAGCAGGAGCTTGTGGAATATGAATTGATTGCAGAGGACTGGGGCGGTTCTACAGTATTTTGTCCGGTTTCTGCACACACGAAGGAAGGTCTTGACAATCTTCTGGAAATGATTCTGTTAACTGCTGAAGTGCTGGAATTAAAAGCAAATCCGAACCGTAAGGCGAGAGGTATCGTTATTGAGGCGGAACTGGATAAAGGACGGGGACCGGTTGCAACGGTACTGGTACAGAAGGGTACCCTGAAAATCGGAGACTCCATTGCTGTTGGAAGTTCCTTCGGAAGGGTCCGTGCCATGTTAAATGATAAGGGACAGAATGTGAAGGAAGCCGGACCGTCACAGCCGGTGGAAATTCTTGGATTAAATGGGGTTCCTGCTGCAGGTGAAATCTTTGTGGCTACCAAAAATGAGAAGGAAGCCCGTTCCATGGCAGAGACTTATATCGCCTGTGATAAGGAAAAGCTTCTGGCAGAGACAAAGGCAAAAATGTCACTGGATGATTTATTTTCACAGATTCAGGCTGGCAATGTAAAGGAATTGAATCTGGTAGTAAAGGCAGATGTACAGGGCTCTGTAGAAGCGGTGAAGCAGAGTCTGCTGAAGCTTTCCAATGAAGAGGTTGTCATCAAGGTGATACATGCCGGTGTCGGTGCAATCAATGAGTCAGATGTTATTCTGGCGTCTGCATCCAATGCAATTATCATCGGCTTTAATGTGCGTCCGGATGTACAGGCAAAGGATGTTGCCGAAAGAGAAAAGGTAGATTTAAGATTATATAAGGTTATCTACAACGCCATTGAAGACATTGAGGCTGCCATGAAGGGTATGCTTGACCCAATCTTTGAGGAGCAGGTAACCGGCCACTTAGTGGTCCGCCAGACATTTAAGGCGTCCGGCGTCGGCACCATTGCAGGTTCCTTTGTGCTGGATGGCGTAATCAGACGTTCATCATCTGTGCGTGTTACCCGTGATGGCGAGCAGATTTATGAGGGAGCTCTGGCATCTTTGAAACGCTTTAAGGATGATGTAAAGGAAGTTAAAAATGGCTTTGAGTGTGGTATTGTTCTTGAGAACTTTAATGACCTCAAGGAGGATGACCAGATTGAAGCCTATGAAATGGTGGAAGTACCGCGATAATTTATAAAATTTTAGAAAAAAGAGGATTTATATGAAACGTACAAGTATAAAAAATACGCGTATCAATGGGGAGGTTCAAAAGGAGTTATCCAGGATTATCAGCAGGGAAATCAAGGACCCAAGAATCCATGAGATGACCTCGGTAACCCAGGTTATGGTGACACCGGATTTGAAGGAATGTAAGGCTTACATTTCCGTCTTGGGAGATGAGCAGGCACAGGCGGATACGCTGGCTGGACTGCAGAGTGCCACGGGCTATATCCGCAGAGAGCTGGCAAGAAGCATTAACTTAAGAAATACACCGGAGATTACCTTCTATATTGACCAGTCTATTGAATATGCAATTAACATGTCAAAGAAGATTGATGATGTCATGAACAGACAGACTGGTACAGAGGAAGAATCTGTTTAAGCTTGGGAGGACTATGTTGAACGATTTTATTAAGGAGATTGAGAGGGCAGACAGTATTGTAATATTGGGACACCTTCGTCCGGATGGGGATTGTGTCGGCTCCTGCCTCGGTGTGTATAATTATATTTTTGATAATTATCCGGATAAAACAGTGGATATTTATCTGGATGAATTCAAGCAGGAATTTAGTTTTTTGCGCGGCGCTGATAAAATACTTCATCAAAAGCAGGAGCGGGTATATGATTTATGTATCTCTTTAGACAGTGGGGATTTGGAGCGCCATGGTGAATTTGAAACCTATTTTCATGAGGCAAGGCGCACCATGTGTGTGGACCACCATATCAGTAACATGGGATTTGGAGATGTATGCTTTCTAAAGACGGAATGCTCTGCCACAGCAGAGGCAATTTTCACGTTGTTGGATGAGGACAAAGTCGGGATGGAATGTGCAGAGTGTCTCTATCTTGGAATTGTTCATGACACGGGCGTGTTCAAATATACAAACACCACAAGACAGACTATGGAGATTGCCGGTATTTTAATTGAAAAGGGAGCCAGAAGTTCATTGGTAATTGACGGAACCTTTTATAAAAAGACCTTCAAGCAGAATAAAATGCTTTCCAAAGCACTGGATGCCGCATTTTTAATGTTTGACGGAAAGGTGATTGTTTCCTGTCTTACAAAGGATGTATTTGATGAAAATGATGCTACCAATCTGGACACGGATGGAGTGGTGGACGCCCTGCGCATTACCGAGGGTGTGGAATGTGCACTCTGGATGTATGAATATCCGAAAAAGGGAACATTTAAATGCTCCCTGCGCTCCAATGATATAGTAAATGTGAATCTCATTGCCTGCAGGCTTGGCGGCGGCGGACATATCCGGGCAGCCGGCTGTGAGGTGGAGGGGGATAAGGATACCATTATTCTGAAGGTTACAGACATGATTAAGGAACAATTGGAATATGTATAACGGAATAATTAATGTATATAAAGAGTCAGGCTTTACATCCTTTGATGTGGTGGCAAAGCTCCGCGGCATTCTGAAACAGAAGAAAATCGGTCATACAGGAACCCTGGACCCCGATGCAGAGGGTGTACTGGTGGTGTGCCTTGGAAAAGCTACCCGGCTGTGTGATATCCTGACAGATAAGGATAAAAGCTATACTGCGACACTGCTTCTTGGCAGGACTACAGATACCGAAGACAGCTCCGGTAAGCTTCTGACAGAAAACGATGTAAATGTTACAGAAGAAGAGGTCACGAATGCAATCCGTTCCTTTGTAGGGGAATATGACCAGATTCCACCGATGTACTCCGCCATTAAGGTAAATGGCAAAAAGCTTTATGAGCTGGCAAGAGAGGGAATAGAGATTGAGCGCACTCCCCGGAGAGTGGCAATCCATAAAATTGATATCATAAGCATGGAGCTTCCCTATGTCACCTTTCGGGTTTCCTGTGGAAAGGGAACCTATATCCGCAGTCTCTGCAGGGATATTGGAGAAAAGCTGGGCTGTGGCGGAATTATGGACAAGCTGGTGCGGGACAGCGTCAACGCAACAGAGACAGGAAAAATATTTTCTTTGCAGGATTCCCTGACTTTGAAGCAGATTGAAGCTATGGTGGAAAACGGCCAGTTTGAACAGTGTATCATTCCTGTTGACCAGATGTTTCCGAAGCTTGCAGGATATCGTGTGAATGAAAACGGGAATAAAAAATTATATAACGGCAATCTGTTGGTTTCTAAGGATTTTACTGCGGAATATATGAAAGAGGAAGATGGTAAAAAATGTCTTGTATATGACAAGGACGGGCAGTTTGCAGCAGTTTACCAGTATCATGAAAGGCTGGGGGCATGGAAGGCTGACAAAATGTTTATATAAATGAAAATATTTGAAAAAACAGTACTAAAAATAAGGACAATATATGATTTATTTACAGAATGAAGAAGCAAGACAATTTCATACGGTGGGAACGGCAATTGCGCTGGGCAAATTTGACGGGATTCATTTAGGACATCAGATGTTAATTAACGGACTGATTAATGAGAAGCGAAGGGGCAGGCAGGCGCTGGTGTTTACCTTTGGAAGCAATCCCAGCTCTGTGCTGGCGGGAGGTTCTCAAAAAAATATCTACACCTCCGAAGAAAAAGCGCTGTATTTTGCAAATCTGGGGATTGATGTACTGCTGGAGCATCCCTTTACCAAGGAATTTGCCGCCTTGTCTCCAGAGGACTTTGTATACCAGTGTCTCGTAAAACAGTTAGGTGTCAGAGCCATTTATGTCGGAGAGGATTTTCGCTTTGGAAGGGGCAGGATGGGAAATGTACCGTTGCTGCAATCCTTTGGCGAAGAGTACCATTTTGAGGTAAACGCCATTGCAAAGAAGACTCTGCATGGTAAAGTGGTCAGCTCAACCGTAATCCGGGATATGCTGGAATCCCATTTCTACGTTGCAAATGAAATGCTGGGAAATCCGTATTTTTTGTATGGTGAAGTGGTGCACGGAGAGCATCTGGGACATACCATAGGATATCCCACAATAAACCAGGTAGTTCCGGAGCAGAAGCTGATTCCGTCCTATGGCGTCTATGCCAGCCGGATTCTGATTGACGGGTATTATTATAAGGGAATCAGTAATCTGGGTACAAAGCCAACGATTCAGGGAAAGCACCAGGTAGGTCTGGAAACCTATATTCTTGGCTACAATGGCAATTTGTATGGAAAAAAGATTCAGACGGAGCTGTTATATTTTATCCGTCCGGAGGAGAAATTTCCGAGTGTTGAAGCATTGAAAAAGCAGATAGAGAATGATATTGCTGCCATGCTGGATGAAAAATAGACAGAAATACGATAAAAGATATCCTGTCAAGAAAAAAAGGTTGACAAGATATCTTTTATTGTATATACTAGTCAAGGTTGATGTAAAGAAAAATTACTTTACACGAGGTGATGTACATGGAAAAGATGGTAAGACAGGCTTTGTTGTATGATTTTTATGGTGAACTGCTGACGGAGCACCAGAAATCCATCTATTCCGATATTATACTGAATGATTTATCATATTCAGAGGTAGCAAGAGCAGAAGGAATCAGCCGGCAGGGCGTATTTGATTTGGTAAAGCGCTGTGATAAGATATTAGAGGATTATGAGAGTAAGCTTTTGTTAGTAGAAAAATTCCTGGATACAAAGGAGCGTGTCAGCCGGATTCACGATTTGGCAACAGAGCTCAGAGAGATGACGGATAAGGAAGAGCTGCAGGAGAAGATTGACGAGATTGAGGCAATTTCCAGGGCGATTTATGAGAGCTATTAGGGCATGGAAATAACAGTGAATTGTTGAAGCAGGTGTTTAAAGGCTGCTGGGAGGTAAGTATATGGCATTTGAGAGCTTATCGGATAAATTGCAGAATGCATTTAAGAAGCTGCGAAGCAAGGGCTCTTTGACGGAAGCAGATGTGAAGGAAGCCATGAAAGAGGTTAAACGGGCACTGTTAGAGGCTGACGTTAACTTCAAGGTGGTAAAACAGTTTATCAATGCAGTCAGTGAGCGGGCTGTTGGCGAGGATGTTTTAAAGGGTCTTAATCCGGGACAAATGGTAATAAAAATCGTCAAGGAAGAGATGGATAAGCTGATGGGCTCTGAGACCACAGAGATTAAGCTGCTTCCATCCAATGAAGTAACCGTTATTATGATGTGCGGTCTTCAGGGTGCCGGTAAAACCACAACGGTTGCCAAGCTTGCCGGCAAATATAAGGAGAAGGGAAAGAAATGTCTCCTTACAGCCTGTGATGTGTATCGTCCCGCTGCCATTAAGCAGTTGGAGATTAATGGCGAGAAGCAGGGGGTTCCGGTGTTTACCATGGGTGACCAGAATTCGCCGGTAGATATTGCAAAGGCAGCCGTGGAGCATGCTGCCAAAAATAATATACAGATTGTATTTTTGGATACCGCCGGGCGTCTTCATATAGACGAGGCGATGATGGAAGAGTTAAAGCAGATTAAAGAAAATGTTGCAGTAACTTATACCATTCTGACTGTGGATGCAATGACCGGTCAGGATGCAGTCAATGTGGCAACGAACTTTAATGAACAGATTGGAATTGACGGTGTTATCCTTACAAAATTAGATGGTGATACCAGAGGCGGTGCAGCACTTTCCATTAAAGCAGTAACAGGCAAGCCAATCTTTTATGTAGGTATGGGTGAGAAGCTTTCCGATTTGGAGCAGTTTTATCCGGACCGCATGGCAAGCCGTATTCTTGGAATGGGGGATGTGGAATCCCTGATTGAAAAGGCACAGAATGCCATTGATGAGGAAAAAGCCAGGGAGATGGAGCAAAAGCTGAAGAAAGCATCCTTTGACTTTAATGACTTTTTAGACAGCTTAGCCCAGATGGAGAAAATGGGAGGAATGCAGGATATGCTTTCCATGCTTCCGGGAATGGGCAGCCAGCTTAAGAATGTAGAGATTGATGAAAGGCAGATGAACCGGCCCAAAGCTATCATTTTGTCAATGACAAAGGAGGAGCGTGCCAATCCTAAAATTATCAATCCCAGCAGAAAGAAAAGAATTGCAGCAGGTGCCGGTGTTGATATCAGTGAGGTAAACCGTCTGATTAAACAGTTTGAACAGATGCAGAAAATGATGAAGCAGATGTCAGGCATGATGGGTGGTAAACGGGGCAAGCGGTTCCGGATGCCATTTGGATTTTAAATATGGTGTGAGAAGCTATATTGGCTTTTTGTTTTATAGCATGTAAAAACCCTTGTGGTTTGGACATATAAGCAACAGCAGTACATTGTGTACAGATATTAAAGGAGGTGAAATGAAAATGGCAGTAAAGATGAGATTAAAGAGAATGGGATATAAGAGACATCCTTTCTATAGAGTAGTTGTAGCAGATGCACGTTCTCCAAGAGATGGCAGATTCATCGAGGAAATCGGTACTTATGACCCTAATCAGGAGCCAAGCGTAGTTAAGATTGATGCAGAAGCAGCGAAGAAATGGTTAGCTAACGGTGCTCAGCCAACAGATACTGTTGCCAAGCTTTTAAAGCAGGCAGGAATTGAGAAGTAGGACTTGGGAGGTTATTCGTAGATGAAAGAATTAGTAGAAGTAATAGCAAAGTCCCTAGTTGATCACCCGGAGGAAGTTGAGGTGACAGAGACCTCAAAGGATGACGCCATTTATGTTGAGCTTAAGGTTGCCCAGGAGGATATGGGCAAGGTAATCGGTAAGCAGGGTAGAATTGCAAAATCTATCCGTACAGTTGTGAAAGCAGCTGCTTCAAAGGGTGATAAGAAGGTAATTGTGGATATCAAATAGTCCATGGAGAGCTGTCATTGATTGGCAGCTCCATTTTTTTAATAACAGTGGAGGAAAAATGGAAGATTTTTTACAGGTTGGTGTGATTACATCCACCCATGGAATTAAGGGAGAGGTAAAGGTATTTCCCACAACAGATGACAATAACCGCTTTAAAAAATTAAAGGAATGTTATATTGAATATAAAAATGAAAGGATTCCGGCTGAGGTTTTAAGCTGTAAGTTTTTCAAGAATATGGTTATTCTCAAATTTAAAGCTATGGACAGCATTAATGATGTAGAGAAATATAAGCAGTGTAAGCTTTTGGTAGATAGAGCGCATGCAGTGAAGCTGGAAAAGGACGAGTATTTTGTCACGGATTTAATCGGTATTTCTGTTTATAAAGAGGATGGCAGCCCATTGGGTACCCTGACGGAGATTATTCCCACAGGAGCCAATGACGTATATGTGGTAACGGATGAAACCAAAAAGGAATGGCTGCTGCCGGCAATCCGGGAATGCATTTTAAATGTGGATATGGAGAACAGGAAAATGACAATTCGTCTGATGAAGGGAATGGAGGAGTGAGATGCATTTTCATGTATTAACATTATTTCCGGAAATGGTAATGGACGGGCTTAACACTTCAATTACCGGACGGGCTGTGAAAAATGGACATATCACCATTGAGGCAACCAATATCCGTGATTTTGCAGAGAATAAGCACGGACATGTGGATGATTATCCCTACGGCGGCGGCGCCGGTATGGTGATGCAGCCGGGACCGGTATACAGAGCCTATGAGCATGTGAAAAATGCTGTAAATGAGCGGCGGATGAAGGAAAATAACGGTTCTAGTTCTGGCTTTGGAGAGAGAGACAGGCTCCGGGTGATTTATATGACGCCCCAGGGAAGGGTATTTAACCAGTCTATTGCTGAAGAGCTTGCAAAGGAGGAGGATATTGTTTTGCTTTGCGGGCACTATGAGGGGATTGATGAACGGGTGCTGGAGATGATTGTAACCGATAATCTTTCCATAGGGGATTATGTATTGACAGGCGGTGAATTACCCGCTATGGTAGTGATAGATACGGTATCCAGACTGGTACCGGGGGTACTGAATAATGATATCAGCGCAGAATTTGAGACCTTTCACGACAATCTGCTGGAATATCCCCAGTATACCAGACCGGAGGAGTTCATGGGGAGAAAGGTGCCGGAGGTACTGCTCAGCGGGCATCATAAGAACATTGAAGCATGGCGGCAGGAGCAGTCGCTTCAGCGCACCAGAGAGCGGAGACCGGATTTATTAAATAAATGAGGGGAGAGGGATGTTATCGTGGAAATAGGCGGATATGGTTATGAAAAGCCGGAGCTGCTCAAAGTAGCAGAGGAGATATATAGCTGTAAATGTGAAAAACAGGATTTGGAATTGCAGCTTGGCACCGAGAGGTTTCATTACAGCTATATTCCAAAGCGTAAACAAAGGATAGAGGGTTCTGTAGTTTCCCAGCTGTTTTTCATCATACTTCTTTCTCTGGTGGTGCTGGGCATTATATACATATTGGTTGATTATATGATGAATTATTCAGAGATGCGCGAGAACGGTGCAGCTGGTGTTGCTTTCTTGTTTTCCGTGCTTTTACTTATACCGGTGGGATACATTGATTTAAAGATGATAAAACAGGAGCTGGAGATGATGGCGCTTCTCTTTGTCAGCATGAAGCCGGAACAATCCCTGCGGTTTGCCAAGAAGCATGATATTAACACGTTTCAGAGTGATGAGATAAAATCAAGGGAAAAGATAAAGCTTCTGGAGGAAAAAATCGGGTTTCTGGACAGGAAGATTCTGGAACTGACTGAAAAACAGAAAGCTATGCTGGAGGAAAAGGAACAGAGAGAAGAGGTTCTGAGGAGGAAGGGCGTTCTTTTTGATGAGAAACCGGATGAGACGAAAAAAACAGGCACTTTTTCCTTAAAGGAAGAGAATTTTGGCACACAGGATGCCCTGCAGCTTCACGAATTTTACACCCATGAGGAGCAGTACATTAATAATTACCTGCTCCAGCTGGATGGCAGGCTGCAGAAGATAAACAAGGAAATTATTGCCATTGATGATGATTTTGAAATCATAAAAAAACAGTTTTTATTTTTCGTGATTATTTATGTACTGGTGGCAGTTGTACAGAGTGCATTTACCGGGATTGCGTCAACGATTACAAGTATTCTCTGTATGATTGGAAGCGTATGCTACATAATCTATCTGGAGCGCAAATGTAAACGCCCTGTTTTATTATATCTGGTGGAGCATGACAGCAGGCTGACAATGGAATATGCGTTTTGCAATAATATGGTTCCTGTCAGAAATAAGCGGAAGGAGCTGCTGGAAACCATTGAAGGCTATAAAAAGGAGCTGGCAGAAATCAAAAAAAAGAAATCAGAAATTATTTTTTAGGGGGAATACTGAAAAACAGTAGATAATGCTTGCATTTTTCAATTAATTATGTTACATTAATTGAGTTGCGACTTCTTGCCTGTGCAAGGAGGCTGCATTTAAAATTAGATGGTCCTCTGCAAGTCACATAAAATCATCTTGCAAGAACGTCTTATATTCTAAGGAGGTTCGTGATGAACGATATTATTAAGAACATTGAAGCTGCACAGTTAAAGGCTGAAGTTGCAGACTTCAAGGTAGGCGATACAGTCAGAGTATCTGCTAAGGTAAAAGAGGGTAACCGTGAGAGAATTCAGGTATTTGAAGGAACCGTAATTAAGCGTCAGGGCGGAAGCAACAGAGAGACATTTACCGTCCGTAAGAATTCAAACGGTGTTGGTGTGGAAAAGACTTGGCCATTGCATTCTCCAATCGTAGAAAAGATTGAGGTTGTAAGACATGGTAAAGTTAGACGTGCTAAATTATACTACTTACGTGACAGAGTAGGTAAGGCAGCAAGAGTAAAAGAGTTAGTAAAATAATCTTTTAGGCATGACGGGGCTGGAGTAATGTTTATCTTTACTCTAGCCTTTTGTTCTGTAATGTAGTAAACTAAAATAGGATTCATGAAAAATAAATGTTTTGAGAAAATTTATTAAAATGAATAAAACATATCAGGATAAGGAGGCTATATGAGACGGCGAAGAAGGTACCGGAGCAGTTATGACAGAGATGAATTTGATGTGAAAGATTTTATGTCCGAAGTCGGGCAGTGGGCGCTTTCTATTTTAATTGTTATAATTCTTGCATATAGTCTGGTGACATTTGGAATCCAGTCCGTTACAATGATTGGACAAAGCATGGAACCGGCGTTGTCCAACCAGGATGTGGTGCTGATTAACAAGCGTTCTTATACCTTTCATAATCCGAAGCGTTATGATATCATAGCATTTAAGCTGAAGGAGGATACGGAAAGCTATTTTAACATTAAGCGGATTATCGGTCTTCCGGGAGAAACGGTTCAGATTAAAAACGGGCATATTTTTATTGATGGGAAGGTTTTGACAGACCTGCCCTTTGAAGATTTGATTATGACAGAGGGAATTGCACTGGATGAGATTACGCTGGGAGAAGAGGAGTATTTTGTGATGGGAGACAACTGTAATAACAGTGAGGACTCCCGCTATGTCAATATTGGAAATATTTCCAAAAAGGAGATTAGCGGCAGGGTCTTCTTCCGGATTTCTCCAAGGAGCAATTTTGGTTTTGTAAAATAGTGAGACAGAGGAGTTTGATATGAATATTCAATGGTATCCAGGTCATATGACAAAGGCAAAACGCATGATGCAGGAAGATATCAAATTAATTGATATCGTGATTGAGCTGTTAGATGCGAGAGTTCCCTTTGCCAGCCGTAATCCGGATATTGATTCACTGGCAAACAATAAATTCCGTCTGGTGCTGCTGAATAAATGTGATTTGGCAGATGAGGCAGTGACTGCAAGGTGGGAGGCATATTTTAAGGAAAAGGGAATCATGGTTGTTACCATTAATGCCAGGGATGGACAGGGAATGAAGGCGATTACCGCTAAGGTTCAGGAGGCATGTAAGGAAAAAACAGAGAGAGACCGGCGGCGTGGAATAATGAACCGTCCTATTCGTGCCATGATTGCAGGCATACCCAATGTAGGCAAATCCACGTTTATTAATTCCTACGCAAGAAAAGCGTGTACAAAGGTGGGGAATAAGCCGGGAGTCACAAAGGGAAAGCAATGGATTCGGATTAATAAGAATGTAGAATTATTGGATACACCGGGGATTCTCTGGCCTAAATTTGAGGATGAGCTTGTGGGAGAGCACCTTGCATTTATCGGTTCTATTAATGACGAGATTTTGCAAAAAACAGAGCTTGCCTGTAAGCTGATAACATTTTTAAAGGAACAGTATCCGGGTATTCTGGAGAAGCGTTATCAGGTTCAGGAGGATTCGGAAGCATCTGCTATTCTGGGAGAGATTGCAGAAAAACGCGGATGCCTGTTAAAGGGGAAGGAACTGGATTATGAAAAGGCTGCAGGAATCATATTAGAAGAGTTCAGAAATGGCAAGCTTGGAAGAATTTCCGTGGAGCAGCCGGGATAAGGAGTTAAGAAAAATGGCAAAGAAGAAAAATAATGTACAGGAAGAAGAGGTTAATATCGTAAAAGAGATAATAGGAATGGTTATTTATATTGTATTTGTTATTATAGTGGTATGGTTTATTATCACCTTTGTGGGACAGCGCACAGAGGTGAGCGGAAGTTCCATGTACGATACCCTGGAGGATGGCGATAATCTCTGGATTGATAAGCTTTCCTATCGCTTTAAGGACCCGGAGCGGTTTGATATCGTGGTTTTTCCATATCATGACAGCTCTGTATATTATATCAAGCGTATTATCGGGCTGCCGGGAGAAAAGGTAAGGATTGACGAGGACGGTACAATCTATATTAATGGTACGCCGTTAGAGGAGGATTATGGCTATGAGACAATCGAGCCGAATATGATTGGCAGGGCGGAGGAAGATATAATCCTTGGGGAAGACGAATACTTTGTAATGGGTGATAACCGCAATGACAGTAAGGATTCCCGTTTTGAAGAGGTGGGAAATATCCATAAGGATGAGCTGGAGGGAAAGGCTGTTCTAAGAATCTGGCCTTTATCAAAATTCGGAAAAGTTGAATAGAAGGACAGGGCTGCCGCAGGTATTAAACCATGTGTTACTTAACCGTATGTGTTTTATGCGACAGCTTTCGTTATATTAAAAGGGAGATATGCAGGAAAATGGGAGTTAATGAGATAAAAGAAATCCTAAAAAATGCTTCAGTGGAAGAGCTTAAGGTTTTCATACCGCAGTTTGAGGCAGACAGCCGTGCCGGCGTCATAAAGCTGGTGGAGGCTGCCAGAAAAAGGGTTGCAGCCTTTGAAGCAGAGGTGGCACGTACCAATGCCATGAAAGAGTATGAACGGAAATATGAAAAGTGCCGATATATATGTGGAATAGATGAGGTGGGCAGGGGACCGCTGGCAGGTCCGGTTGTGGCTGCAGCTGTCATTCTTCCGAAAGATACCGATATTTATTATCTGAATGACTCCAAACAGCTGTCTGAGAAGAAACGGGAGCTGTTGTATGATGAGATTATGGAGAAAGCGGTTGCCGTGGGGATTGGCTTTGCAGATGAAGAATGCATTGATGAAATCAACATTTTGCAGGCGGATTATGCCGCAATGCGGATGGCAATCAGCAAATTACCGGTTAAACCGGAAATCCTGTTAAATGACGCTGTGACAATTCCCGGGGTGGATATTCCCCAGGAGGCTATTATTAAGGGAGATACGAAGAGCGTATCCATTGCAGCCGCCAGTATTATAGCCAAGGTGACGAGGGACCGCTTTATGGTGGATATGGACCAGGTGTATCCGGGATATGATTTTGCCAGCAATAAAGGATATGGAAGCGCAAAGCATATTGCGGCATTAAAGGAAATGGGTCCCTGTAAAATACATAGAAGGACATTTATTGGAAATTTTGTATAGGTGACAGGAGAGGAGGATTTGTATGCAGATTGGAAACAGGATTTTAGGCAGTTATGATATGCATTTACAGGAAAATGCGAAAACGGAGAATTCCAGGGCAAATCAGGCGCAGTCCTCCGCAGATATAACCGGGCTTAAGGAAGGAACGGTATTTAAAGGGGAAATTTTGGATATTACAGGGGAAAAGGTCACAATTGCACTGGATAACCAGGCGAAATTATCCGCCAGACTGCAGGGAGATGTGGAGTTAGGGGTTGGTGACCAGCTTTTATTCTCCGTAAAGGAGAATACCGCCAGCCAGATTCTGATTAAGCCAATGTTTGATTCCCTGTACAGCGCCCAGACCCAGGTTTTAGAAAAGGCACTGGATATGGCAGGTTTATCCCCTACGGAAAAGAATTTTTCAGCAGCAAAGGAACTGATGGAGGCGGGAATGCCCGTGGATAAGAACAGTATGGTGAAGCTTTTGTCCCAGAGCATGAAATTTCCGGGCGCATCCATGCAGACGCTGGCGGCTCTGAATAAAATGAACATTCCGGTCACAGAGACTAATATTGCACAGTATGAGAGATACCAGAGTTACAGTCACCAGCTGAGTGGTGATATTGCCGGTACAGCGGAAAGTATGGCGTCATTTACAGATGCATTTTCTGCGGATACGCCGGGAGCTTCTCTGTTGTCTGTGGCAAATGAAATACTGGATATGTTCCTGCCGGAGGAAAGCCCCTTAAAGGCAATGAATGGCTCAGAAGCGGTAGTGGCAGGACAACCGGAGGGTGGAGAAGCTTTAACGGAAGGCGTAAATGCAGGATTAGGGACAGAAGGTGAAATAGCATCCGGTTTCAATGAAGAAGGACAGGGAAGCACCGCTGGCATTGATAAAACGATGGCGGAGGGAAAGGCGGCTGACTTATCCCGGTTTGCGGAGCAGGCAGGAATTACAAAGGAGGAGGCATCCCGTCTGACGGGTATGCTGCAAAAAGCGGGAATTTCAGAAGAGCAGCTTCAGAATATACACAGGCAGACTTCTTCGCCGGAGGAGCTGCTTAAAAGTGTGACACAGGCATTGAACAGCAGTAATGCCAGCGATGCTGTGGTCCGGAATATGCTGGAATCCAGTGAATTTAGAAAGCTGTTTGCAGATGTTATCCGGAAAAACTGGGCATTGAATCCCAGGGATATGAAAAATCCAAAGGAAATTGATGAATTATATGATAAAATATTAAAACAGGGCAGGGCATTTGAGGAGGCGGTTGCCGCAAAGGGCGGCGATACCAGGAATTTTAACCAGAATTTCCAGAATATGCGCCAGAATATGCAGTTTATGGAGCAGCTGAACCATCAGATGATATATGCCCAGATGCCCTTAAAGCTTTCCAACCGGAATGCAAATTCGGAGCTCTATGTCTATGCGGATAAGCGTAAGCTTGCCCAGAAAAAGGATGGCATCAGTGTTATGCTGCATCTGGATATGGATTACCTGGGGCAGACAGATATCAAGGTGACTCTGACAGGAACGAATGTGAATGCAAGGTTTTATTTAAACGACCAGGAAAGTGTAGATATTGTGGCAGAGAATATGAGCCAGCTGGCAAAGCAGCTGGCAGACCGGGGATTTTCCCTGACCAATGAAGTAGTTAAGCGTCAGCCGCAGGAATCCATTAATAAAGTGGTGGATGAGATTATTGATGAAAATGCAGAGCGGAGTATAAAAAGGTATACCTTTGATGCGAGAACATAGATTGGAGGAAGGACAATGACAGAAAAGGAGCCAAAAAAGAAAAAAAAGGCAGTGGCATTAACCTATGACCCAGCCAATGCGGCGCCGCAGGTGGTTGCTTCCGGCCAGGGTGTGATTGCAGACCGTATTATTGAAAAGGCAAGGGAAGCGGATGTGGCAACCTATGAGGATGAAGGGCTTGCAGATACCCTGCTGAAGTTAGAGATTGGAGATATGATTCCGCCGGAATTGTATGGAGTTGTGGCGGAAATTTTAGTCTATGTGGATAAAATGGACCGGATTAAGAGTAAAATAATCCGGTAGGAGACAGACAATTGCCGATTGTACAGAGAGGATAAAAGTATTGAGGTTGGGATGACACAGGAGAAAAACAAACGGAAGCTGGGTGCCGGTATGGAGCAGGCTGTAAAGGAGTACCTGCAGGCACATGGCTTTGAAATCCTAGAAATGAATTACCGGTGCAGGCAGGGAGAAATCGACATAATAGCCAGAGAAGCTGGTTATTATGTGTTTGTAGAGGTAAAATACCGTAATTCGGAAAAATGCGGCTCCCCGGCGGAAGCTGTGGGAACTGCCAAGCAGAAACGGATTAGCATGGCAGCAGGATATTATTTATACAGCCATAATCTGGGAGAATTTACGCCGGTGCGCTTTGATGTGGCAAGCGTACTGAAAAATAAAATCACATATTATAGGGATGCATTTCCGTTTCAATTATAGGGCAGGCTGTGATTGGGAACGGTGAAGCTTCAGGGTTATGGTAAAGGATTCATAGTTTATGGTGTAAGGAAAGAGGATAGATAGGGAATGGAGCTAAAATATATTAATAATCAACATATCTGTAATATGAAAGAAAAAAACGGAGTGGCGTATGTTACGTTTCCCAAATTGTCGGTATATGAAAAAGAGCTTGTTCATGGCTTTTCCACCCGGTTAGGCGGTGTGTCAGAGGAGCATTTAGCCTCCATGAATTTAAGCTTTACAAGAGGGGATGACAGGGAAAAGGTAATGGAAAACCATCGTCGGTTTGCGAGGGCATTGGGCTATGACGAGACAAGGCTTGTATTTTCAGACCAGGTGCATCTGACCCGTTTTCATAAGGTGACAAAAGCGGACAGCGGTAAGGGAATTGTCAGGGAAAGTGATATTAAGGAAATAGACGGTCTTGTGACGGACGAGCCGGGCATTCCCATTATAACCTTTTATGCGGACTGCGTTCCGTTATTTTTCTTTGACCCGGTAAAAAAGGTGATTGCAATGGCACATTCCGGCTGGCGCGGTACTGTGGAGCGGATTGGGGCAAAAATGGTTTCCTGTATGGAGAAGGAATATGGTAGCCGTCCGCAGGATATTGTATGCGCCATAGCACCCTCTATCTGCCAGAAATGCTATGAGGTAAGTGAGGATGTGGCGCTCCGCTTTCTGGAGGTGTTTGGAAACAGCTTTGGAGATGAACTGCTCTACCAAAAGGAAAATGGAAAATACCAGTTAAATCTTCACAAAGCATGTGAGATTACGCTGCTGGAGGCGGGCATCGGGAGGGAACATCTTGACGTGACAGACCTCTGTACCTGCTGTAATCCGGATGTTTTTTTCTCCCACCGGGCAAGTCATGGAAGGCGGGGAAATCTTGCCGGCGTAATGATGCTAAAAGAGTAATTTTTACCGAAAATAAAGGTTTACAAATAACTTTCTCTATTGTAAACTAGATAGAGTTGTGAATTGAAAGATGATTTATCAATAAATTCTGGAATTTTTTGTATATAAATGCAAAAGGAGGATGACAATGAGTAAGCCAATTGTTGCCATCGTAGGAAGACCAAATGTAGGCAAATCTACATTGTTTAATGTGCTGGCCGGTTCCAAGATATCCATTGTTAAGGATACTCCCGGTGTCACAAGAGACCGCATTTATGCGGATGTGAACTGGCTGGATTATAATTTTACGATGATTGATACCGGCGGTATTGAGCCGGAGAGTGAAGATATTATTATTAAGAGTATGCGTGCCCAGGCGCAGATTGCCATGGATACTGCGGATGTGATTATGTTTTTGGTGGATGTAAGACAGGGGCTTGTGGATGCAGACCACAAGGTGGCAGATATGCTGAGACGTTCCCGGAAGCCCGTTGTATTAGTGGTAAACAAGGTAGATAATTTTGATAAGTTTATGCCGGATGTCTATGAGTTTTATAATCTGGGATTAGGAGACCCTTTTCCGGTCTCTGCGGCTTCCCAGCTGGGGCTTGGCGATATGCTTGACGAGGTAGTATCCCATTTCCCGGATGAGGTTCGCGGGGAGGACGAGGATGAACGTCCCAAGATTGCCATTATCGGTAAGCCGAATGTGGGAAAAAGCTCCATTATCAATAAACTGCTTGGGGAGGACCGGGTTATTGTTTCGGACATTGCGGGAACCACAAGAGACGCCATTGATACGGAGGTTATAAGAGACGGACGGGAGTATGTATTTATTGATACTGCCGGACTGCGCCGTAAGAGCAAAATCAAAGAGGATATCGAGCGTTATTCCATCATCCGGACGGTAACGGCGGTGGAGCGTGCAGATGTGTGTGTGCTGGTAATTGATGCCACAGAGGGAGTAACAGAGCAGGACGCCAAGATTGCCGGAATTGCCCATGAGCGCGGCAAGGGTATGATTATTGCGGTCAATAAATGGGATGCCGTAGAAAAAGATGATAAGACGGTGTATAAATTTACGGAAGAGGTCAGGAGAATCCTTTCTTTTATGCCATATGCAGAGATAATTTTTATTTCCGCTAAAACCGGACAGCGTCTGCCAAAGCTGTTCGATATGATTGATATGGTAATTGATAACCATGCCCTGCGGGTTGGAACAGGCGTTTTAAATGAGATTTTGTCTGAGGCAGTTGCCATGCAGGAGCCGCCTTCTGATAAGGGGAAAAAGCTGCGGCTTTATTATATGACGGAGGTTTCTGTCAAGCCTCCTACCTTTGTTATTTTTGTGAATGATAAGAAATTAAGTCATTTTTCTTATACAAGATATATTGAGAACCGTATCCGGGACGCATTTGGATTTAAGGGAACGCCCCTCCGGTTTATTATTCGGGAAAGGAAAGAGAAAGGTTGATTACATTATGGAAATTTTAGTGCGTATTTTCTGTATTATAATTGGTTACTGTTTTGGACTGATTCAGACTGCTTATATTTATGGAAAGCTGCATGGAATTGATATCAGGGAACATGGCAGCGGCAATTCCGGAACCACCAATGCGCTGCGGGTACTGGGCAAGAAGGCAGGACTGGTGGTATTTTTGGGGGATTTGTTAAAGGCGACTGCAGCCTGTGTACTGGCAAGGGTTATAGGTACAATTTTCTTTCCGGAGATTGTATATCCCATGATATTATGGACCGGTCTCGGCGTTGTTGTGGGACATAACTTTCCGTTTTATATGCATTTTCAGGGCGGAAAGGGCATTGCAGCTACAGCAGGGGTAATTCTTGGTCTGCTGGACTGGAGAATTATTGTATTGTGCCTGACCGTATTTATTCTGTGTGTGGCAATTACCCGGTATGTGAGCTTAGGCTCCCTGATTGTTGTGACCCTGTTTTTTATATCCTTTATCTTTCTGGGATATCATGGCGGAATTATGAATCCGGTTACAAAGACAGCTTATGAGGGAAATGAGCTGATAGAGAGCTATGTGGTGATATTCCTCTTTGCGGCGCTGGCATTTTACCGGCATAAGCCCAATATTGTACGGCTGATTCATGGAAACGAGAATAAAATATTTGCAAAGAAACCGGAAACAGCAGAGGACGGGACAGAAAAAAATAATCCTATGTAATTGCAATATGTAAAACCATAGCCTATTAAAAGAAGAGTCAGGAGGTTTTCGATATGAAAAAAATATGTATATTAGGTGCCGGAAGCTGGGGAACAGCACTTTCTATATTATTGTGCAATAACGGACATGATGTGACGGTATGGTCAATTGACCCGGAAGAGGTGTTAATGCTGAAGGACTACAGGGAGCAGAGGGATAAGCTTCCGGGTGTCATTGTTCCAAGCACCATTTCTTTTACTACCAACATGGAGCTGGCGGTGAAGGAGGCGGAAATGGTTGTCTGTGCAGTGCCATCCCCGTTTGTCCGTTCCACGATGAAAAACGCTTCTGATTTTATCCAGGGTGGAACCATTATAGTAGATGTGGCAAAGGGTATTGAAGACCAGACATATAAAACAATGACGGAAATTATTGAAGAGGAATGTCCCCAGGCAAGAGTGGGTATTCTTTCCGGACCAAGCCATGCAGAAGAGGTGGGACGGGGAATTCCCACAACAATTGTAGCCGGTTCTAAGGAGCGTGCGGTGGCAGAATGTATTCAGGATACCTTTATGAATGATGTGTTCCGCGTTTATACAAGTCCGGATGTTATCGGTATTGAGTTAGGCGGCTCACTGAAAAATGTGATTGCGCTGGCAGCCGGAATGGTGGATGGTCTTGGCTTCGGAGATAACACGAAGGCGGCGTTAATGACCCGTGGTATTGCAGAAATCAGCCGTCTGGTAATTGCAATGGGCGGTCATATGGAAACCCTTGCAGGACTTTCCGGTATTGGGGATTTGATTGTAACCTGTACCTCCAAGCATTCCCGTAACCGGAATGCAGGTTATTTGATGGGACAGGGAAAAACCTACCAGGAGGCAATGGATGAAGTTAAAATGGTGGTAGAGGGCGTATATTCTGCCAAGGCGGCGTTGGAGCTTGCCAGTAAGTATAATGTCAGCATGCCTATTGTGGAGGCTGTAAATAAAGTGTTATTTGAGGGGGCAGACGTGAGGGAAGCGTCCATGCAGCTGCTTATGCGTGACCGGACCATAGAGTCGGAGAATCTGGAGTGGAAATAGAATACAGTATACTTATTAAAATATTCATAACCATCCGGTTGTGAATATTTTTTTGACATAATATTTATTTTCCATGCATATATTCTTTTTAGGATGATAGGATACTACTATATCTGAAGGAGGATAATATGAAGGAGCAGTTTGATGTATATCAGGATATAAAAGAACGTACCGGCGGCGATATGTACATAGGTGTGGTAGGACCCGTGCGTACCGGAAAATCCACATTTATTAAACGGTTTATGGAAACGCTGGTGCTTCCGGGAATGGAGGATGGGGCGGAAAAAGAGCGCACCATAGATGAACTGCCACAGAGCGGCTCTGGGCGTACCATTACAACGACAGAGCCTAAATTTATTCCAAAGCAGGCGGCAAGGATTGCCCTGAATAACGAAGCCAGTGTAAATGTACGTCTGGTGGATTGTGTCGGATACATGGTGGAGGGTGCCAGTGGACATCTGGAGGAGGAAAAGGAACGGCTGGTGAAAACACCATGGTATGATTACGAGATTCCCTTTACAAAGGCTGCCCATATCGGAACAAAAAAGGTTATGACAGACCATGCCACCATTGGTGTGATTATTACAGGGGATGGTTCCTTTGGCGAACTGGAGCGTGACAGCTTCTATCCGATAGAAAAGGATTTGGTTGCTGAGATGAAATCGTTGGGGAAGCCCTTTATTGTAATTTTAAACAGTGTAAAGCCGGGAAGCCCGGAGACCCGGGATTTGGCGGAGGAGCTTACAAGCCAGTATGGCGTGAAGGTTCTGCCGGTAAACTGTGACCAGTTAAAGGCAAAGGATATCATAGAGATTTTAAAACATATATTACTGGAATTTCCAATCAGTCAAATCAGCTTTTTTATTCCAAAATGGGCGGAGACTTTGGATTTCTCACATCCAATCAAACAGGCTGTTGTGGATTATGCAAAGCAGGTAATGAATGACGTATCCGGTATGAAAAATGTATATGGCATACAGAAGCCGGAGAGTGAGTACATCAGTGATGTTTTCATTTCAAGCCTGAATTTGAAGGATGGAACGGTTAATTTAAATATTTCCATACCGGAAGCTTATTATTATGAGATGCTCACCAGCCTTCTGGGAGCCCCGGTGGAAAACGAATATGATTTCCTCACCATGCTTAAGGAGGTTGCGGGAAAACGCAGGGAGTATGAGCGCGTAGCTGATGCCATGAACAGCGTACAGATGAAGGGGTATGGACTGGTAATGCCGGAGAAGGAAAATATTACCTTAGCAGAACCGGAGCTTATCAAGCATGGCACCAAATACGGTATTAAGATTAAGGCAAATGCGCCGTCCCTTCATTTCATTAAGGCAAATGTTACAACAGAGATTGCGCCGATTGTGGGGACGGAGGAACAGGCTAAGGATTTCCTTTCCAACATGAAGGAGCAGTTGAAAACAACGCCGGAAGCATTGTGGAAGATAAATATTTTCGGAAAGACAGTGGAGCAGATGGTGGAAGAGGGCTTAATTTCCAAATCCAATAAAATCAATGATGATTCCCAAATCCGGCTGCAGGATACCATGGAAAAAATCATAAACGACAGCAACGGAGGAATGGTATTCATTATCATATAAATTCTTGTTTGATGGATTATGCGGACGCTTTGAACATGTTTTTAAATCCCTTCGCAGAACAGGAAATTCATGTTTCACGTTCCGTCCCCGCTTGCGCTCCATCTCATACGTAACGGTACATAAGATGGTAGTCTGCATTTTATGCAGACTACCATCTAAGTACCGACGAATGAGATAGTCCTCCACTTAGAAATATGAATTTCCTGTTCTGCTTACATTTTTTAAGAAGTATGTTCAAAGCTGTTTTCTGGTATAATCTACACAAGAATTTCTTACCATTAGAACCGGCATCGGGTGTGGCGAAGATTCTGCCCGCGGCGAAAGTGTAGATAAATTTCACTATCACTTCAATAGTGTAGACTGGCGTATCGGGAAATTGGGTCTGTATTGTGCGACATTTATGCTATGGAGAGGAGACCCAATGACGAATGGAAGCCCTCAAGCTTCCATTTGTCATGTGTCTGGGGCTCATCGGAATGGTCAGCATAATAGGAGCACAAATACAGACCCAATCCCGATATGCTTTCATCAACCCCTGAAAGTGATAGTGAAATCTTGTTTCCCTTCCCCGCGGCAAGAATCAGGGAAGGAAAGTTAAACAAGAATTTAGGGAAGAATTTGCCTTTTTGGTGAAAGTATAATATAATGAACAGGTCGTTTCCGCACATCGTGAAACGACCTATTTTAGATAAAGGCAGAGTTAAGATACATGGAAATTGAATACAAGCTGCAGGTTTTTGAGGGACCTCTGGATTTGCTGCTACATTTAATTGAAAAAAATAAGGTGGATATTTATGACATTCCCATTGTGACCATAACAGAGCAGTATCTGGAATATGTGGAACAGATGCAGGAGCAGGATATGGATGTCATGAGTGAGTTTTTGGTGATGGCAGGAACGCTTTTGCAGATTAAATCCAAAATGCTGCTTCCGAAGGAAGAAACGGAGGAAGAGGAGGAGGAAGACCCGAGAGCGGAGCTGGTGCGAAGACTTCTGGAATATAAGATGTACAAGTATGCGGCGTTGGAGCTTAAGGATATGGAGCTGGATGCCTCCCACAGTCTTTATAAGAAGCCTACGATTCCGGAAGAGGTTTCCGCCTATAAGGAGGAAATCGACCCGGCGGATTTGGTGGATGGCATGACGCTTAATATGCTGAATGATATCTTCCAATCCATTATGCGCAGGCAGGTGGACAAGATTGACCCAATCCGTTCCAAGTTTGGTACGATTGAAAAAGAAGAGATTAATATCGAAGAGCGTATGGTTCAGGTCAGGGAAGAGGTACGGGGCTTAAAGGGCATTAATTTCCGTACTTTGCTGGAATCCCAGCCAACCAGAATGAATATTATTATTACGTTTATGTCTGTTTTGGAATTGATGAAGATTGGAGCCATCACAATCAGACAGGAGAAGATTTTTGGTGAAATCGTCATTGATTCCCTGGACGAGATAGAAATCAGTGAACAGCCGGAAGAGGACGGGAATCCGGATGAGAAAACGGCGGCAGCTAAGGAGAGGGAAATACAGGAGTAAATTATGGAACAGGATATCAATATAATTGAAGGTAAAATTGAGGCAATCTTATTTTCAGTTGGAGAAGCCGTGGACAAGGAAAGGATTGCACAGGCATTGGAATTAGACACGGATACAACAGTAAAAATTATACATAATATGATGGATAAATATGACAGTGCAGACCGGGGAATCCGTATTATAGAACTGGAGGATTCTTTTCAGATGTGTACGAAGGCGGATTATTATGATACCTTAGTTAAGGTTGTCAATATTCCAAAGAAGCATGTGCTGACGGATGTATTATTAGAGACGCTTTCCATTGTCGCATATAAGCAGCCGATTACCAGACAGGAAATAGAGGCAATCCGAGGAGTTTCCTGTGTGCATGCGGTGAATAAGCTGGTGGAGTATAACCTGATTCATGAAGTGGGAAGGCTGGATGCGGCGGGAAGACCGATTCTTTTTGGAACAACAGATGATTTCCTGAGGAGCTTTGGCGTCCAGTCCACAGATGAGCTGCCGGTTATTACGCCGGATAAGATAGAGGATTTCAAACAGCAGGCGATGGAGGAGGCACAGTTATCCTTTGCTCCTGTAAAGGATTAGCCGGTTCTTACAATTTTTTGGTGATAAAGAAAATGGCAGATTCATATACTTGTATCAAGAAGGTACAAGTGTGGAAATATGTCATTTTTTCATTATTTTTCAGATTTGCATAAATCCCTGGCATATAAATCCCGGAGAAGCCATAAAGCTTTCCAAAAGTATGTCCGGGAACCGTTTTTTATCTGGAGCTTTGCGCTTTTTATGGCGTTATCCTGTGTTGTGATTCATCAGGGCGAAAAATGGATACAGCAGAAAAATGCAGAGGAGGTCTGTTCGTATCATCTGGACTGGGAAGGAAACGAATCCGGAGCGGTGGCTGTCACCGGCAGCACGGCGGAAGTGTCAAAGCTGAATGCAAGATATGCGCTGTTGATGGATGCAGATAACCGCAGAGTGTTATTTGAAAAATCCGGCTACGAGAAAGTTCCCATGGCAAGCACTACGAAGATTATGACCCTGATTGTCACTCTGGAAAATGCAAATCTTGAGGATTTGGTAACCGTTTCAGAGTATGCGGCGTCCATGCCGGATGTCCAGCTTAACATGAAAAAGGATGAGCAGTACCGTCTGGGAGATTTGGTTTATTCTTTAATGCTGGAATCCCATAACGATACTGCTGTTGCCATAGCGGAGCATGTGGGCGGGAGTGTGGAAGGGTTTGCCGCCATGATGAATGAAAAGGCGAAGGAGCTTGGCGCCTACGATACAAATTTTGTCACGCCAAACGGTCTGGATGCCGATGGACATTACACCACAGCATACGATTTGGCGCTTATTTCAAGCTATGCCATTGAAAATGAAGCATTTTTAAAAATTGTTCAGACTCCGTCCTATACCTTTCATGAACAGACTACGGGAAAAAGCTTTACAGTGAATAACAAAGACCGTTTTTTGACTTCCTATGAGGGGGCTATCGGCATAAAAACCGGTTTTACCGGAAATGCAGGATACTGCTTTGTGGGTGCGGTAAACAGGGATAATAAACATTTTGTCAGTGTGGTACTTGCCTGCGGCTGGCCTCCCCACAAAACATATAAATGGACAGATACCACAAATCTCATGGATTATGGAGTAAAAAAATATAATCTGAAAGAGATTCTTGCGGCGGACACAGCCTTTCAGCAGATTCCTGTTATGGACAGTATTGAGGATGCTCCGGTTACTCCCTATGCCAAAGATTCTGTTTCTCTGTTGTTACGGGAGGGAGAAAGTGTAAGCTTTGATGTAAAGCTGCCGAAAAAATTGCAGGCTCCGGTTAAGGAGGAGCAGACGATTGGAGAAATTACCATTAAAATCAATGATGAGGTATACAAAATAATACCATTGTATTCTAAGGAAAAACGTACTAAAATAACTTACGAATATATTCTCAAAAATATCCTGTCACAGTATTTTCTGCTATTAGACAGTTGACTTTTTTACTTCAACGTGCTAAACTGTCAGACGTGGCTGTATAGCGGATTACTATGGAAATCCAGAAACCAGACCTGCAGCGGCAGGTATGGAGGGAGAACATTTAACAGTACAAAAGGAGATTATAAAAATGGGTTTACATTACATTTCACAGGTGCCGTCAGCGGAAGAGATAAAAGAGCTGTTTCCAATGAGCCCTGAGCTTAAGAAAGTAAAAGCAGAACGGGATGCCGAGATTGCAAAGGTATTTACCGGTGAGTCAGATAAGTTCCTGGCAATTATTGGTCCCTGCTCCGCAGATAACGAGGAGGCGGTGTTAGATTATATTACCCGGCTCGCAGGAGTACAGGAAAAGATTAAGGATAAGATTATCATTATTCCCCGTATATATACCAATAAACCAAGAACCAATGGTTCCGGTTACAAGGGTATGCTTCATCAGCCGAATCCGGAGGAAAAGCCGAATTTTATAGAGGGTCTTAAGGCAATCCGTAAGATGCATATTGATGCAATCGAGCAGACAGGACTTACTGCTGCTGATGAGATGCTGTATACGGATAACTGGTCTTATATGTCCGATATATTATCCTATGTTGCAGTGGGGGCACGTTCTGTGGAGAACCAGTCGCACCGTCTGACTGCCTCCGGCATTGATGTTCCGGTTGGTATGAAAAATCCTACCTCCGGTGATTATTCGGTTATGATGAATTCCTGTATTGCAGGCCAGTCAAAGCACACCTTTATGACTGCCGGATGGGAAGTGAAGTCGGATGGAAATCCGCTTACACACTGTATTTTAAGAGGCTCCCTGAACCGTCACGGTGTATCAGTGCCAAATTATCACTATGAGGATTTGATTTTGCTGCATGAAGCATACGAGAAATTTGATACCCTTAAGAATCCGGCGGTGATTGTGGATGCCAACCACAATAATTCCGGAAAGAAGTGGAATGAACAGCCACGTATTGTAAAGGAAATTCTTCACAGCATGCGTCATAGCAATGAGGTGGCAAAGCTGGTAAAGGGTGTTATGGTAGAAAGCTATATTGAGGATGGCAACCAGGCAATTGGCGCCGGCTGCTATGGTAAGTCCATTACGGACCCATGCCTTGGTTGGGAAAAATCAGAGAGATTACTGCTTGAAATGGCAGAGCTTCTATAAAAACATAAAATTTTCAGGGGAATGGCAGTGGGTGCTGTCATTTCCCTTTTTTCTTGTTTTAGAAAAGGAATTATAGTACAATTAAAGAAAATTTATGGTAAACTATTCTTATTAGAGTATTGTATAGGAGAAATATTTTGGAATATTCGGATGTATTAGAAAAATGGAAAAATAAAGATATTACCACAGTGGAGGATTTGGATACTGCATTGGATAATTTCCGGGTTTTGTTTGCCTATCATTCCAATGTGATTGAAAATCCACAGACAACAATCCATAATACAAGAGAAATTTTTGAAAATGGAAAGGTTATAAATTATACAGGTGATTTAAGAACCCTGTTCGAGCTGAATAACCAAAAGAGATGCTATGAGTATCTGAAATCAAAAATTATCCATAAGCAATCCATTACTCCGGCATTAATCAAGGAGCTTCACAGGATTCTTATGGATGGCTGTTATGATGAAACCAGATATGGAAAGGGAGAGCGTCCCGGTGAATACAAAAAGCATGATTATGTGGTAGGCGAAGAGATTGGGGTTCCCCATGAAGATGTGGCTGACGAAGTAGAATTTTTGTGCAATGAAATATCGGAAAATGATGGAAAGGATGTTCTGACGGTTGCAGCATACTTTCATTTAAATTTTGAAGGAATCCATGCCTTTGCAGATGGTAATGGACGGGTGGGCAGGACGTTACTTAATTATTACTTAATGATTCATGATTATCCGCCTGCAATTATCTATCAGGAGGATAAGGAACAGTATTATATGAGCCTTGCTATTTTCGATAAATCAGAGAGAATAGATGGATTCATTGAGTTTTTAAAATATGAAACATGCAAGACATGGAGCAGGAAGACCCCTCGTCTATCCAAGGGGGTGCAGAGCTTTCTGCTATAATTAAATTTAGATTAATGGGGGTATGTGTTATGTTTAAACGGGTAATTTGGATTATTTTAGACAGTGTGGGAATCGGGGAGGCACCGGATGCCGACGCTTTTGGTGATATTGGAGCGGATACTCTTGGCAATATTATCAAGACAAGAGGACATTTACAGGTTCCCCATTTAGAAGAGCTGGGGCTTTTTTCGATTGACGGAACCGCTCTTCCGAAAACAGACCGGGTTGTGGTGGGTGCATACGGAAAAGCGAGGGAGCTGTCAAATGGCAAGGACACTACCACAGGTCACTGGGAAATGGCGGGAATTGAGACAAAACAGGCATTTCCAACGTATCCCATGGGGTTTCCGGAGGATGTCATGGATGCCTTTGTGAAACGCACCGGCTGTAAAGGTTATCTTGGCAATGTCGTGGCAAGTGGGACACAGATTATCAATGAACTTGGCGATGACCATATGAAAACCGGTTATCCGATTATCTATACCTCTGCGGATTCCGTATTTCAGATAGCCGCCCATGAGGATGTAATACCACTGGATAAATTGTATAAAATGTGCCAGACGGCGAGAGAATTGTTGACAGGAGAGCATGGGGTGGCAAGGGTGATAGCCAGACCCTTTGTGAGGGAAAAGGATAAGTATGTCCGCACGGCGAACCGGAGGGATTTTTCGCTAAAACCGGACTCTGAAAATCTGTTATCCTATCTAAAGGGCGCAGGATACCGGGTCACCGCAGTGGGCAAGATAGAGGATATTTTCTGCGGTGTGGGAATTTGTGATGCGGTTCACACCAAAAGCAATGTGGATGGTATGGAAAAGACGGCTGACTTTATGGAAACCCAGCGTGACGGGCTGATATTTACTAATCTTGTGGAATTTGATTCTACATGGGGACACAGACGGGATGTGGAAGGGTATGCGCAGGGGCTGGAGACCTTTGATGAAGAGCTGGGAAAGATTTTGGCGAAGATGCATGAGGATGATTTGCTGATTATAAATGCTGACCATGGCTGTGACCCTACCTTCCGTGGCACCGACCATACAAGAGAGTATATTCCGGTACTGATGTATCATAAGAAGCTGAAGCAGGGCGTGAATCTGGGGATACTGGATACATTTGCAGACATAGGGGCAACCATAGCGGATAATTTTGGTGTGAAAAAGCTTAAAATTGGCAATAGCTTAAAGGGCAAACTGCTATAGGAGTAATTGTGGAACTGGGAGCTTGTATCAATTTAGGAGGGCGCAAAATGAATACCTATGACATTATCATGAAAAAAAGAGATGGTCATGCTCTTACAGAGAAAGAAATCGTATATCTGGTTGACGGTTATACAAAGGAGCAAATTCCGGATTACCAGATGGCTGCTTTTCTTATGGCAGTATATTTTCAGGGCATGAACCATGAGGAGACCACCAGCCTTACCATGGCAATGGCAGACAGCGGAGACCGTCTGGATTTAACGGGGATAAAAGGCATCAAGGTGGATAAGCATTCCACCGGTGGTGTGGGTGATAAGACCAGTCTGATTGTAGGACCGATTCTTGCAAGCCTTGGTGTTCCGGTTGCGAAGATGAGCGGCAGGGGATTAGGGCATACCGGTGGAACCATAGACAAATTAGAGGGGATACCGGGGTTTCAGACCAGCATACCGGAGGAGGATTTTATAAATCAGGTAAATAAAACAGGACTTGCCATAGTGGGACAGACAGCAAATCTTGCACCGGCAGATAAAAAAATATATGCGCTCCGTGATGTGACTGCAACGGTAGACAATATTTCCCTGATTGCCGCCAGCATTATGAGTAAGAAGCTTGCTGCCGGGGCAGACGCCATTGTGCTGGATGTAAAGACAGGCTCCGGTGCGTTTATGAAGACATTGGAGGATGCAAGACAGCTTGCAAAAACCATGGTTGCCATCGGAACCCTGGCTGGCAGAGATACGACTGCTGTCATTACAGATATGAATGAGCCTCTTGGCAATGCAGTTGGCAACATTTTAGAGGTGAAAGAAGCGGTAGAATGTCTGAAGGGACATGGGGACAAGCGGCTTATGGAGGTTTCAGGAACGCTTGCCGCCTACATGCTGCTGGCAGCCCGGAAAGCGGATTCTTTTCCGGCTGCGCTGCAGATGGTGGAGGAGGCAGTCTCTACAGGTAAAGCATTTGACAAAATGAAGGAATTTGTGGCAGCCCAGGGTGGGGCAGCCGTGTATATTGAAAATACAGATAAATTTGAAAAGGCACAGTTTTCAGAGACAGTTACCGGCGGGGATTTGTACAGGGTGAGTGCCGGTCTTTCTGAAAACAGCATGGAAGGTTCCGGAGGGGAAAAGGTTTATCTTGCTGCCTGTAATAATCAGGAGATTGGAATGACCTCTCTTATTCTGGGTGGCGGAAGACTGACAAAGGACAGTGCCATTGATTTAACTGTAGGTATCCGTTTAAGGAAGCATCTGGGCGACAGCATTACCATGGAGAATGAGGTGGCTGTGCTGTATGCAAATGACAGGGAGAAATTAAAGGAGGCAAAACAACGTTTTGTAAATGCCTACACCCTGTCAGAAGAAAAGCAGCCGAACCGTCCCGTTGTGTATGAAATTATAACAAAAGCAGATTTGGAACAGGTGTAAAAAATAACGGTAAAAAGAATAAAATAAATCATTATTTAATACACTGTAAGAAAGAGAGTATGGGTATCTTTCAGTGAAAAAAAGAGTTTTAGTCAGTATCATAATGATTATGATGTTATGTCTCATTCCTGTATATTTAGCGTATGGAACCGGAAACGACAGCGGTGAGGCTGATACATCACAGACAAGCGAGGAAGCTGCGGTGCAGGAGGATGGTACAGCCGGAGAAAATACGTCCTCCGCCAATAATGCGGCAGCCATTGACATCGAATCCCCGTCCGTCCTGTTAATGGAATTGAACAGCGGCGAGGTGCTATATGAAAAGGATGCAGATACAGCCAGACGGCCGGCATCCGTCACCAAAATCATGACCATGCTTCTTGCTTTTGAAGCCATTGATTCCGGTAAATTAAGCCTGGACGGTACGATTACCGTGTCGGAGCATGCGGCTGGAATGGGCGGAAGCCAGGTGTATTTAGAGGTGGGAGAAACCCAGACTGTGGAGGATATGCTGAAATGTATGATTGTATCCTCCGCCAATGATGCCGCTGTTGCGGTGGGAGAAGCCATTGCTGGCAGCGAGGAAGCCTTTGTTGCCATGATGAATGAAAAGGCAAAAGCCCTTGGAATGAATAATACAAGTTTTGCCAATGCCTGCGGACTGGAGGCAGAGGGGCATCTGATGAGCGCCAGGGATATTGCAATCCTTTCCAGGGAACTGTTGTTAAAGCATCCGGAGGTTTTAGATTATACCACAATCTGGATGGATACCATTATTCATAAGACAAAAAAAGGTGAATCGGAATTTGGTCTGGCGAATACAAACAAATTTTTAAAGAAATATGAGGGGGCTAACGGATTAAAAACAGGTTATACCTCTGCTGCAGGTTTTTCCATGTCTGCCACAGCCACAAGAAACGGTACTACACTAATTGCTGTGGTTATGGGTTCCAAGACAAAGGATATCCGATATTCCGATGCGGCAAAATTACTGAATTATGGATTTGCAAATTGCAATATATATGAGGACAGCAAGGTATTAGACGGTAATAACCAGATTGCCATTGAGGGCGGAGTAAAGGATAGTGTAACGGTAAAGGCGGAAAATGATTTTCACCACGTATTTGTGGGAAGCTCTGAAACCGGTGATGTGATTAAAAAGCTTGTGCTGGTAAAGGAAGCAGCTCCGGTAAAAGAGGGAGATGTGGTTGCAAGGATGGAATATGAACAAAACGGCGCTTCCCTGGGAAGCGTAAATATCATTGCTATTGAAACTGTGGAAAAACAGCAATATCATCATGCACTTGAAAAAATACTGCGTCAGTTTATCAATATTTATTAAAAATTAAGGAGTTACCAATGAAATTGTGCTTGAACATATTAGAAATTCTTAGTATACTTATTATTGTTTGTCTGATTGTATGCCTGATTATCAGCCATTTTGAAAATCGAAGATTAAATGTCACGAGATATCAGATTCGGGATTCCAGGATTCCGGCAGCTTTCAACGGATATCATATCGTTCATCTGTCTGATTTGCACAATGCGTCCTTTGGTGAACAGAATGAAAGGCTGATTTCCAGGGTAAAGGAATTGGAACCGGACATAATATTGATAACGGGAGATATGATAATCGGTAAACCCGGTGTGGATGTCACTTTTGCAGCGGATACCATCAATGCACTCAGTAAAGTTGCCCCGGTCTGTTTCAGTATGGGGAATCATGAGCTCCGCGCCAGTATTTATACGGATACCTATGGAGATATGTGGAAGGATTTTTCCAGCCGTCTCTTGCCGGAGGTGAAGGTGCTGCAGGATGAGGAAGTGTTGATTCATAAAGAATCAGATGTGATTCATCTATATGGTCTGAATCTGACTCCGGAGCTATATAAGCGTCTGATACGGACGCCGATGCCGTCAGATTATCTGGTTTCTTTATTTGGCAAATGCAATTTTGATGAATATCACATTTTTATGGCACATAATCCAGATTATTTTAAGGAATATGCCGCATGGGGAGCAAATCTGACCTTTGCAGGGCATATTCACGGGGGAATGATTCGGCTTCCGCTGGTTGGCGGGGTTTTATCACCGATGATTCATTTTTTCCCCAAATATGATAAAGGTTTATTTACTGAGAATAATAAATATATGATATTAAGCGGTGGACTGGGAAATCACACCTTTAAAATCCGTGTGAATAATGTACCGGAGATTGTGTCTGCAACGCTTTATCAGGAAACAATGTAGGAGTGCAGGAATGGACGATAAGAAAAAAAAGGTAACAGAAGAAGAAACAAAGGGCTTAACACCAGGAAAAGAAGACGAAATAATGGATTTTGATGAAGTGCGTGGAGATGACGCTGGAAAAGCCGGAGAAAAAACAGATAAGAATATGGAAGGAAAAGAGAGTCCGGAGGAAGCGAAAGCGGTATCTGCTACAGGAAAGAAAGAAAAGGAAGAACAGAAGGATTCTGATAAGGAAGCGGATAAAAAAGAAGAGAAGAAGGCTTCCGATAAAGAAGTAGATAAAAAAGAAGAGAAGAAGGCTTCGGATAAAGAGACAGAGAAGAAGGAAGAGAACGAGAAGGCTTCGGATAAAGAGGCAGATAAAAAAGAAGAGAACAAGAAGGCTTCGGATAAAGAGGTAGATAAAAAGGAAGAGAAAAAGGACTCTGATAAAGAAGACGATAAAAAGGATAAAGAAAAAGCCGGTGAAAAGGTTACAGCTTCCAAGGAGGAGGACATAAAGAATAATGCAGTATCCCAGAGCAAACGGATTGCAGACGCAAAAGCCTCCCAGAAAACAATAGAGAATGCGGAAGGAAAGGATACAGCAGCTTCTGATAAGGAGCAGAAAAACAGTTCCCGGAAGCCGAAGAGTAAAAAGGCATTGTGGATTACCCTTGGAACAGCAGCAGTGCTTCTGGTGATTGCATACATTTCAGGCTTTGTATATTTTTTAGGACATTTTTATCAGGATGCAGCCATTAATGGTATTAATATTTCCGGTATGAATAAAGCAGACGCCAAAAGGACGCTTGATAATTTTTATGCAAATTATATGCTTACGATGGAAACGATTGATGGCAAGCAGGTGGTGATTGATGGGAAGGAGATTTCCATGCAGGTTTCATTGCATGACGAATTTGGCTCCTGCATTCAAAAACAGAAGCCATATATCTGGTTTGTGAACATGTGGAAGCATCATGATTATGAGATTGGCGCAGATGCCTCATGGGATGAGACAGCTCTGGCTGACCTGTATGATTCGATGGATATACTGAAAAAGAAGCTGATGACAGCACCGAAGGACGCTTATGTCGGAATAGAGGATGGTAAATTTGCCATTGTAAAAGAGATAATGGGTACGACAATTAAAGTAAGCGATTTTAAAAATGCGGTAGAAGAGAGTCTTTCCAGGGTTCAGTCCAATCTGGATTTGGTGGAGGCAGGCTGTTATGAATTGCCGGAGGTTTATGATACGGATGAAGCTTTAAAGAAAGAGCTGGATGCAAAAAATGTATTTGCAGAAAACGAAATCAAGCTTCAGATGGATGATTTGACCTTGGAGCCGGGAATGGAGCTGTATGACGAGGTATTGGAGAAAAGCGGAGATTCCTATAAGGTTTCCAAAAAGCTGGTGGAAAAATATGTAAAGAATCTGGCAGAGGAGTATGATACCCTGGGAAAGGAGCGTACCTTTACCACTTCCTTTTCTGACAGAAAGGTGGAAGTGCTTGGTACCGCATTTGGCTACGAGTTGAATCAGGAAGAGACAACAGATGCACTTTATAAGGCATTAACCTCCGGAAAGGCAGAAACGGTGGAGGCAGTCTTTAATAGTAAGGGTTATACGTTACAGGGAGAAAATGATATTGGAGATACATACATTGAGGTTAATCTGTCTGAACAGCATGTAGTTGCTTATAAGGATGGCAAGAAGCTTACAGAGGGAGATTGTGTTTCCGGTAGTGAGGCGGCTGGTCACGGAACCTGTATCGGTTTATATGCAATCCAGGGCAAACAGAGCCCTACGGTATTAAGGGGTGAGAAAAAGCCGGTTACAAAAACGGTTACCAAGAAGAAAAAGGGTAAAAAGGTAAAGGTGACTGAGACGACAATGGAGTATGAATATGAGTCTCCGGTAACTTTCTGGATGCCATTTAATGGAGGAATCGGACTGCATGATGCGGCAGGCTGGAGAAGCCAGTATGGCGGAAGTATCTATTACTATAGCGGCTCCCACGGATGTGTGAATTTGCCATATGATTTAGCCGAAACCCTGTATAATAATTTTGAGGTAGGCGACCCGGTTATTGTGTATTTCTGGGATAATGAGAACCGTAAATAAATTAGACAGAGAACATACAGAAAAATCGTACATTCGTGCATGCAGGTCCGCCTGCAAATGTATGGATTGTGCGATTTTTCTATAAGACAGCTGTGCTGGAATAAGGAGGTACCTATGGGAAAAATTACAGAGCAAATTCAAAAATGTCTTGCCTGTGTCAGAAGCAAAACGGATTTTGTGCCAAGGGTTGCGCTGGTTTTGGGTTCCGGTCTGGGAGATTTGGCTGACCGGATAGAGGCAGTGGATTATCTGGAATATGCAGAGATAGACGGATTTCCGCAATCTACTGTGGCTGGTCATAAGGGGCGTTTTGTGTTTGGATTTATGGATGAAACTCCGGTTGTCATTATGCAGGGGCGTGTCCATTTTTATGAGGGATATACCATGGAGGATGTGGTACTTCCGGTGCGGCTGATGCATGCCATGGGAGCGGAAATATTATTTCTGACAAATGCGGCAGGCGGACTGGGGGATGGTTTTCAATGCGGAGACCTGATGCTGATAAATGACCATATATCCTGCTTTGTTCCCAACCCGTTACTGGGGGAAAATGAGGCTTCATTAGGTGTGCGTTTTCCGGACATGAGTCAAATATACGATAAGGAATTAAGAGATATCATTTATTCCTGCAGCAAAGAATTGGAAATTCCTTTAAAGGAGGGGGTTTATCTTCAGTTAACCGGTCCCAGCTACGAAACCCCTGCAGAGATACAGATGTGCAGGGTATTGGGGGCGTCCGCTGTGGGGATGAGTACTGCGGTGGAGGCAATTGCAGCAAACCATATGGGGATGCGGGTGTGTGGCATTTCTTTTATTTCCAATCTGGCGGCGGGAATCAATGCAGAACCGTTGAGTCATGAGGATGTAAAGGCTGCGGCAGACAGGGGGGCGCCAAAATTCCAGGCGCTTGTCAGGCTGGCGGTTTCTAAGATGTAAAACAGGCGAAATGAACAGGGATGATTTATGGGTAACCAATGGGGATGATTGGAGGAGATATTATGCGGATACGGTTATATCATGCAAGAATACTGACGATGCAGGAGCATCAGGACATTTTTGAGGGGGAGGTCTGGATTTGCGACAGCCGGATTGAAAGGATAATAGAAGGAGAAGCAAAACAGATTGACTCTTTATTTGATGAACAAATTGACTGTATGGGAAATCTCTTAATGCCGGGCTTTAAAAACTGCCACGCCCATGGTCCCATGACGTTTCTGCGCTCCTTTGCAGATGATTTGCCCCTGCAGGAATGGCTGGATACCCGGATATTTCCGGCAGAGGCAAAGCTTCAGGAGAAGGACATTTATACACTGATGCAGCTTGCGGTTTTGGAATATGTCCGTGGAGGGATTACCACCAGCTTTGAGATGTATTTTTATCCGGAAATGATTGCCCGTGCCTGTATGGATATGGGCTTCCGGGTTGTTTTGTCGGGAACTGTATCCGGCAGGGAGGAGCAGACCGGGGACGCTGTCCAGACATTGGTTCATGATTACGAAACCTTTCATCAGTGTCACCCGTTAGTGGATTACCGGTTAGGCTTCCATTCCGAATACAGCTGCTGCCGGAAATTGTTAGAGGCGGTTGCAGATTTAAGCCGGCAGTATAAGGCTCCGGTATACATGCACAACAGTGAGACCGAAAAAGAGGTGGCTGGGTGCATTGAAAGATATGGAAAAACGCCGGTTCAGGTAATGGATGAGCTGGGAATGTTTGAATATGGCGGTGCCGGACATCATATGGTGTATACTTCTCCGGAGGACAGAGCTGTTTTAAAGGAAAAGGGAATTTATGTTGTGACAAATCCGTCCTCCAATCTGAAGCTTGCCAGTGGCATTGCACCGGTTATGGAGTATTTACAGGATGGAATTCCGGTTGCCATTGGAACAGACGGACCAGCCAGCAACAACAATCTCAATTTTTTTAAGGAAATGTATCTGACCAATGCACTACAGAAAGTAAAATACAACAATGCGGCAGCTGTCTCACCGGGAGAAGTACTAAAAATGGCTACGGTAAACGGGGCACATTTATTGGGGCTTACGGACTGCGATATATTGGCAGAGGGCAAACAGGCAGATATGATTTTAATTGATTTGTTAAAACCTAACATGCAGCCGGTAAACAATCTGGTAAATAATCTGGTTTACAGCGGCAGCAATGACAATGTAATAATGACTATGATTGCGGGGCGTATTGTATATGTAGACGGTGTTTACCGGATGAAGGTAAATCCGATTGAAATCTATGAACGGGCAAATTATATTATCAGGCGGATAGAATGCATGTGACAGCTGGAGGCTTCTATGGTACAGAAACGGAATATGTATCTATGGATTTTACTGATTCTGCTTGCAGAGGCGGTATGGATTAATGGAATGCATCAGTTAATTTTTAAAAATTCATGTACCAATAGAGAAAACCGGATTACCGAACAGAACACAGAGCTTTTGATACAAAAGGATTTGCGGTGCTTTCCGGTTCCCCTTGGATACCGGGAACGCCTGTATTTTACAGATTCTTATGGGGCGGCAAGGGGAAGCGGCGTCCATGAGGGCTGTGACATTATGGACAGGGATAACCTGCCCGGAGAAATTCCCGTTATAAGTGCCACAGATGGCGTGATTACGAATCTGGGCTGGCTCTATCTTGGAGGATACCGGATTGGAGTTACCTCGGATAATGACATTTATTACTATTATGCGCATCTGGACTCCTACGCTGCCGGTCTTGAAACCGGAAAAAAGGTAAAGGCAGGAGAGCTTCTTGGATTTATGGGGAATACCGGGGAAGGAGAGGAAGGAACAAAGGGCAGATTCGATACCCATCTGCATTTTGGAATATATGTTAGGGATACAACAGGGAATGAAAAAACTGTCAATCCGTATCCGTTTCTGCTGGAAATTGACGAGGAGTAGTACTTTCATTTTCGGTTTAACTATGCTACAATACATATAACTGTGTGTAAAATATGTGATGTACGTGAGAAAAGCAGAATGTCCCGCAGAGAAGGACATTTGAATGACTACTGTTATATTATATAAAAAGGATAGGTGACTACAATATGGAAATTCAGCTTTGGCGTGAGATTCTTGACCCATACCGCCTGGCGGTGGATGAATTAATCGTAAAATTTAACCATATTATTGAAGAATACAGAAATGCAGGTCTTTATTCACCCATTGAACAGGTGACGGGACGGGTAAAGAAAATATCCAGTATTCTTGATAAGATGCAGAAAAAAAATATTTCAATTGAAGAGATTGACGACCGGATTTCGGATATGGCGGGTATCCGGATTATGTGCCAGTTCGTAGAGGATATTGAAAAGGTCGTGGAAATCATACATAATCGCACGGATATGGAGGTGATTAAGGAAAAGGATTATATTAATAATATGAAAAAAAGCGGCTACCGGAGCTATCATATGATTATATATTATGATGTATATACCTTAGACGGTACCAAGCGGATTCAGGCAGAAATCCAGATTCGTACCCTTGCCATGAATTTCTGGGCAACCATTGAGCATTCGTTACAGTATAAATATAAGGGCAATATGCCGGAGCATATCAAGGAAAAGCTGCTAAAGGCTTCGGATGCCATTATTACGCTGGATGAAGAAATGGGCTCTGTCCGGGATGAGATTATGGATGCCCAGAATATTTTCCAAATCAAGGCAACCCTGGTTTCGGATATCTTAATCAATATTCAGAATTTGTTTAAGGTGGCAAGCAAGCGGGAGGTGCTTAAGATTCAGGATGAATTTTATAAGGTATACCAGACAGAGAATTTAGAGCAGCTAGAACGTTTTTCAAAACAGTTAGATATTATTTCAGAGGGATATAAGGCGCAGAGTCTTATGTAGGATAAAGGAATGGAATTACCAGTTGCATTTGAACAAAAAATGAGAGAAATGCTGGGGCCGGATTATGAGAATTATCTGGCCTCCTTTGGATGTGATGCATATCAGGGGCTCAGGGTAAATACCGCAAAGATATCGGTGGAGGATTTTCTTAAGCTTTCTCCATACGAATTGAGACAGGTGTCCTGGTGTCCTAATGGATTTTATTATGATAAGGCACAAAAGCCGGCGAAGCATCCCTTTTATTTTGCGGGGCTTTACTATATTCAGGAGCCCTCTGCCATGACTACGGCAAGCCTGCTTCCGGTGGAGGAGGGGGATGTGGTGCTGGACTTATGTGCAGCCCCTGGTGGAAAATCCACGGAGCTGGCAGCGAAGCTTCATGGCACAGGACTTTTGGTCACAAATGATATCAGCAATTCCCGGGCAAAGGCGCTTTTGAAAAATATCGAGGTATTTGGCGTGGGAAATGCACTTGTTACCAGTGAACCGCCAAATGAGCTGGCAAAGCGGTTTCCGGGATTTTTTGATAAAATTTTGATTGATGCTCCCTGCTCCGGGGAGGGAATGTTCCGAAAACAGGGAAATATGACAAAAGCCTGGGAGAAGAACGGCGTAGATTTGTTTGTGGGTCTCCAGCAATCTATTCTGAAAGAGGCGGTAACTATGTTAAAGCCCGGAGGAACCATGATTTATTCTACCTGCACATTTTCAAAGGAAGAGAATGAGCAGGCGATGGAATACCTGCTGTCTTTGGATGACTCACTGCATTTACAGGAGCTGCCCTTGTTTGACGGCTTTGATAAGGGACATCCGGAATGGGGCATTACCGGTAATGAGGAGCTTACAAAATGCAGAAGGTTATGGCCGCACCGCATTGAAGGTGAGGGACATTTTGTAGCCATGGTCAGAAAAGACAGGGATAATACTGCTTTGCCGGTTACAGAATATATATTTTCAAAGGAACGCTTAAGCAGGGAAGCGGTTGATTTCATAGAAAGCATTCAGTATCCCTTTGATTTATCCCGTATGGATGTACAAAAGGAGAGGGTATTCTATATACCTGAAAAAATGCCCTATGTAAAGGGTCTCAGGATTCTGCGCTGTGGTCTGTATATGGGAGATATGAAAAAGAACCGTTTTGAGCCAAGCCAGTCCCTTGCGATGTTTTTGAAAGCGTCCCAGTTTCCCAATTCCATTTGTCTGTCGGTGGAGGACGAGCGGGTCATAAAATATCTGAAGGGCGAAACCATAGAACTTGAAGAAAATGAGATAAAAACGTATAAAGATGGAATTTGTTTAATCTGTGTAGAGCAATATCCTTTAGGTTTTGGAAAGCTTTCAAAGGGTACTATAAAGAATAAATATCTTCCAGGCTGGAGGTGGATGTAGTATGGAGAAAAAAATTGCAATCGTAACAGGAGCTTCTTCCGGTATAGGAAGAGAATTTGTAAGACAGTTAAACCGGTGTACAAAGACGCTGGAGGAAGTATGGGTAATTGCAAGAAGGGAAGAACCGTTGCTTGCAATGAAAGAGGAGGGATATTATTTCCGTGTCCGGGTGCTGGCTCTGGATTTATGCCGGGAGACAGATTTAAATGTATTATCCGAGCATTTAGTGGTGGAAAATCCTTCTGTACGGGTTTTGGTCAATGCAGCCGGTATGGGCAGAGCCGGAAGATTTGACGAGCTGGAAAAAGAGGAAGTGGAAAATATGATGGAGCTGAATGACAAGGCCTTGGTTATGATAACCCATATGGTGCTTCCGTATATGGCAAAGCCGGGGAATATTATTCAGCTGGCATCTGCCAGTGCATTTCTGCCGCAAAAGGAGTTTGCAGTATATGCGGCATCCAAGGCGTTTGTGTTAAGCTTTTCAAGAGCGCTCCACGCAGAGGTAAAAAAACAGGGCATTACTGTAACGGCGGTATGTCCGGGTCCGGTGGATACTGCATTTTTAGAATTAGCGAACCGGGGAAGGGAACAAAAAACTCTCAAAAAGCTTGTGACAGTAAAACCGAAGCCGGTGGTAAGAAAGGCATTGCGGGATGCCGGGGCAGGAAAGGAAATTTCCATATATGGACTGCCAATGAAAATGGTGGCAGCTGCGGCGAGACTGCTGCCTATGTGATAAGTTCTGTTGAATGGGGAAATTTACATGCAGGAGATAAGAATCAGTGAGATAAATGCCGGGCAGCGCCTTAATAAGTTTTTAGGAAAATATCTGGATAATGCACCCCAGAGCTTTTTGTATAAGATGCTCCGCAAAAAGAATATCAAGTGGAACAACAAAAAAGCTTCCGGAAACGAAATCCTCAATACCGGGGATTTGGTTCAGATATATATGACAGATGAGACGATTGCCAAATTTCGCAGAGATGGACGCGTGCCGCTTTTTAAGGATATATCAGGCGGAAGTGATTTGCGGGAAAGAGAAGGGGTTTCTGACCTTCAGGATATGGATATCCTCTATGAGGATGAGGATATTCTGATTGTGAATAAACCAGCCGGTATGCTGTCACAGAAGGCAGAGGCGGATGATTATTCTTTAAATGAGAGAATTGTGGCATATTATAATATAAAGCATCCGGGAGCTTCCCTTTTTACGCCGTCTGTCTGCAACCGTCTTGACCGCAATACCAGCGGCATCATTTTAGCCGGTATGTCCCTAAAGGGCTCCCAGCTGTTGTCAAAATTGTTAAAGGAACGGACGCTTGATAAATATTATATGACAGTTGTTTCAGGGAATGTCGAAAAATCCAGTACCATAAAGGGATTTCTGACGAAGAAGGCATCCCATAACCAGGTTGTCATTTACCAGTCAAAGGAGGAGGCACAGACAGAGGGAGTGGATAAGCCTGCATTTATTGAGACCAGGTATGAGCCCCTTGCCCATGGAATCTTTCAGGACAGGGAATACACCCTGCTTAAGGTGAAGCTGGTGACGGGGAAAACCCATCAGATACGGGCTCATTTATGCTCTGCAGGACATCCCATTATCGGAGATGGTAAATATGGACTAAAGAGTGTGAATGCTGTCTTCAAAAAAGAATTTGGGCTGCGGCATCAGCTGTTACACGCCTATGAGATAACATTTCCTGATGACAAAGGGGAAATACCGGAACGGCTTTCCGGAAAGCAGGTTCGTGCCGCTTTGCCGGAACAGTTTGAAGAGATAAAAAGCAGGATATTTCCGGAATACCGGGTAAGGAGTTAAAGCATGGCAACATGGAATTCCAGAGGTCTTAGAGGCTCAACCTTTGAGGAACTCATCAATATGACAAATGATATATATGCGGAAAAATCACTGGCTTTGGTGCAGAAAATTCCCACCCCCATTACTCCAATTGAAATCGACAAGGCAACCAGACATATTACCCTTGCCTATTTTGAAAAGGATTCCACTGTGGACTATATCGGGGTTGTACAGTCTATTCCCATCTGTTTTGATGCAAAGGAGTGCCATACGGATACCTTTCCGATGCAGAACATCCATGAGCATCAGGTACGGTTTATGGAGAATTTTGAAAAACAGGGGGGCGTCAGCTTTCTGTTAATCTATTTTACAGCGAGAAATGAATTTTATTATCTTCCGTTTCGCGTGTTGAAGGAATATGTGGAGAGAATTGAAAGGGATGGGCATGCGAAGAATTTTAAATACACAGAGCTGGATTCGAAGTACTTTATTAAACCGGAGGGAGCCGCACTGGTTCACTATCTGGAGGCGTTGAATACCGATTTAATGGAGAGGAAGGAAGCATAGATAAAAAAAACCAGCTCTTTTATTTTGTGTAACTTTATAGTATAATCGTTAGTGTTATTTTTTAATAAGCGTTATTACTTTTAACAATAAATACATCCAAGGGAGAATAGAAATGGGAAAAATAATATTAACAGGTGACAGACCAACCGGAAGACTGCATGTGGGACATTATGTGGGTTCCCTGAAAAGAAGAGTAGAATTACAGAATTCCGGTGAGTATGAAAAGATTTTTATTATGATTGCGGATGCGCAGGCATTGACGGATAATGCAGATAATCCGGAAAAGGTACGGGAAAATATTATCGAGGTGGCATTGGATTACCTGGCATGTGGTCTTGACCCGTCAAAATCCACATTGTTTATCCAGTCACAGATTCCGGAACTGACGGAGCTCAGCTTTTACTATATGAATCTGGTTACCGTATCCAGATTGCAGCGGAATCCTACCGTTAAGAATGAGATTAAGATGCGTAATTTTGAAGCCAGCATTCCGGTTGGTTTCTTTACTTATCCTATCAGCCAGGCAGCGGATATTACAGCATTTCAGGCAACCACTGTTCCGGTAGGGGAAGACCAGATGCCAATGCTGGAGCAAACAAAGGAGATTGTACACAAGTTTAATTCTGTTTATGGAGAGGCGCTGACAGAGCCGGATATTTTGCTTCCGGATAATGAAGCCTGCAAACGTCTTCCCGGCATAGATGGCAAGGCAAAAATGAGCAAGTCTCTTGGCAACTGTATCTATCTCGCTGAGGAGCCGGAAGAAATTAAGAGAAAGGTTATGAGCATGTATACCGACCCTGACCATATTAAGATTACCGACCCTGGCAAGCTGGAGGGAAATACCGTATTTACCTATCTGGATGCTTTTTGTAAGCCAGAGCACTTTGAACGGTATCTTCCGGAGTATGCGAATCTGGACGAATTAAAGGCACATTATACAAGGGGCGGTCTTGGAGATGTAAAGGTGAAGAAATTTCTCAATAATGTCATTCAGGAGGAGCTTGAGCCAATCCGTAACCGGAGACACGAATATGAAAAAAATATTGCATATGTATATGATATTTTAAGAAAGGGCAGTGAAGAGGCGGAGCAGGTAGCTGCAAAGACCCTGTCAGATGTTAAAAATGCAATGCGTATCAATTATTTTGAGGATGAAGAATTGATTGCAAAGCATATTGCAAAATATGAAAACCAGTAGGAATGCGCAGGGGCTGTTGTGGAATTTTGATGGAACGGAAATTCTGCAACAGCCTTGCTTTATTATGATTTTGCAATAGCTTAAGATATATTTTTTCATTGACAGAATAGAAACTTTCCCATATAATAACCATGGTTTTAATGAATTATCAAGGTAACACTTTAATTTGATAAAGTGACGATAAAAGAAAAGGAGAATACTAAGAATGGACAAACTGTTACATACTCCGGAGGGAGTAAGGGATATCTATGACAACGAATGCAGGAAGAAGCTTAAGGTTCTTCAGAAAATGCATCATGTTCTTTCTCTTTACAGTTATAATGATATTGAGACTCCGACCTTTGAATTTTTTGATATATTTAATCAGGATAAGGGTTCTGCCACATCCAATGAGATGTATAAGTTTTTTGACAGGGAAAACAACACATTGGTGCTGAGACCGGATATTACTCCCAGTATTGCCAGATGTGTTGCCAAGTATTATGGGGATGAAGAGCTGCCGATACGGCTCTGCTATGAGGGAAAAACCTTTTTCAACACCCATAATCATCAGGGGAAATTAAATGAGATTACACAGCTTGGAGCAGAGTTAATCAACGATGATTCCTCTGCCGCTGATGCAGAGGTAATTTCCACTGTTATCGACTGCTTTCTGGCTGCCGGGATGAAGGAATTCCAGATTGAAATCGGAGAGGTGGATTTCTTTAAAGGAATACTGGAGGAGGCAAAGCTGGACAGCAGGGTGGCAGATGAAATCCGCAATTATATCCACAACCGTAATTTCTTTGGACTGGAATCCCTGATTAAAGAGCTGGAGCTGGATGAGAAAATCAAAAAGGTTCTTCTTAGCTTTGACCAGCTTTTTGGCGGATATGAAATGCTGGAAAATGCAAAAGAGCTGGTAACCAATGCCACCTCCATAGAAGCTATTGAGCGGCTCAAAAAGGTATACAAGGCGTTATCCTATTCCGGGTATGAGCAGTATATCAGTTTTGATTTCTCTCTTTTAAGCCGCTATGAATATTATACCGGGATTGTGTTCAGAGGGTATACATACGGAACCGGTGATGCGGTGGTCAAGGGAGGACGGTATAATAATCTGTTAAAGCAGTACGGGAAAGACGCTCCCGCCATTGGATTTGCATTTTATATTGATGATTTGATGATGGCTATTTCCAGACAGAAGATTGAGGTGATGGTGGACAATTCGGACAGTATTATTTTGTATGACATTGACCAGCAGAAAACGGCAATCCAGCTTGCCAATCATTTGCGCAAATCCGGCAGAAAAATTGAACTGATTCGCAAATCCAGAAAAAGAGAAATTCATGATTATGCCGCCTACGGAAAAAAGAATCATTTTTCAGGGATGTTTTACCTGACCTCTGATACGACTGTGGATGTATATGATTTTGTGGCATTGGAAAAGAGCAGTGCGCTGATTGAGGATATAGAATTTTGCCAGTAAGTGGACACATAGAAAGAAATGAGGATGGAAATGAGATACTTAACATTTGCTTTAGCCAAGGGACGTCTGGCGAAAAAGACGCTTGGCTATTTAGAACAAATCGGGATTACCTGTGAAGAAATGAAAGACCCGGACACCAGAAAACTGATTTTTACCAACGAAGAGCTGAAGCTTCGGTTTTTCCTTGCAAAAGCAGGGGATGTGCCAACCTATGTGGAATACGGCGCTGCGGATATCGGTGTGGTTGGCAAGGATACCATTTTGGAGGAGGAACGGGATAATATTTATGAGATGCTGGATTTAGGCTTTGGAAAGTGCAGAATGTGTGTCTGCGGTCCTGCCACTGCAAAAGAAATTCTGCAGAAGAAGGAGATTATCCGTGTAGCCAGTAAATATCCCAACATTGCAAAGAAGTATTTTAACACAAAAAAGAACCAGACCGTAGAGATTGTAAAGCTGAATGGTTCGGTGGAGCTGGCACCGATTGTGGATTTATCGGATGTCATTGTGGATATTGTGGAGACGGGAACCACCCTTAAGGAAAACGGATTAGAGGTATTAGAGGAGATTTGCCCGCTGTCCTGCAGAATGGTGGTGAATAAGGTCAGTCTTAAAATGGAGCAGGAGAGGATTTTAAAAATTGTAAAAGACTTGAAACAGCTGATTTACAGCTGATAGAAGTACGTATTACAACAAAAAAGAAAGGAATTTGTGATATGAGAATCGTAAAATTGACAAATGAGACTAAGAAAAATCTTCTGAATGATTTGTTAAAGAGAAGTCCCAACAACTATACCCAGTATGCGGATACGGTGCAGGAAATTGTGGACAATATCAGGGAAAACGGAAACAGGGCTTTGTTTGAGTACACGAAAAAATTTGACAAGGCAGATATTAATGAGGAAAATATTAAAGTGACAAAAGAGGAGATTGAGGAGGCTTACCGGGAGGTAGATGCACATTTACTGGAGGTTATCCGCAAATCCCTGGAAAATATTCGTGTTTACCACGAAAAACAGAAGCAGTACAGCTGGTTTGACACCACGGAGGAGGGAACTATGTTAGGGCAGAAGGTAACCCCTCTTGGCTCTGTGGGCGTGTATGTTCCCGGTGGCAAGGCAGTATATCCGTCCTCTGTCCTCATGAATATTGTTCCGGCGAAGGTGGCAGGTGTGAAAAATATTATTATGACCACACCTTGTAATGCGGAGGGAAAGGTGTATGCCACCACTCTGGTTGCCGCCAATGAGGCTGGAGTGGATGCTATTTATAAGGCTGGCGGGGCACAGGCAATCGCTTCCCTTGCCTATGGCACGGAGTCAGTGCCGAAGGTGGATAAGATTGTGGGACCGGGAAATATCTTTGTTGCTCTGGCAAAGCGTGCAGTATATGGATATGTCAGCATTGACTCCATTGCAGGGCCTTCTGAAATCCTTGTTCTGGCGGATGAAAGTGCAAATCCGCGCTATGTTGCCGCAGATTTGCTGTCCCAGGCAGAGCATGATGAGCTGGCTTCCGCCATTCTGGTTACCACCTCGGAGGAGCTTGCCAGAAAGGTCTCAGAGGAAGCAGATGGCTTTATTGCTGAATTGAGCAGAAAGGAAATTATACAGAAATCCATTGATAATTACGGATATATTCTGGTTGCGGAGAGCATGGAGGACGCCATTGCCGCCGCCAACGATATTGCCAGCGAGCATTTAGAGATTGTGACAAGGAATCCCTTTGAAGTGATGATGAAGATAAAAAATGCCGGAGCCATCTTTATCGGGGAATACAGCTCTGAACCATTAGGGGATTATTTTGCAGGACCAAACCACGTACTGCCAACTAACGGAACTGCCAAATTCTTCTCACCTCTAAGCGTAGACGATTTTGTAAAGAAATCCAGTATCATTTATTATTCGAGGGAAGCCCTGGAGCCGGTTCATCAGGATATCATTGATTTTGCAGTCAGTGAACAGCTTACGGCACATGCAAATTCGATTAAGGTACGGTTTGAGTAAGTGTCCTATACAGGGTAAAACAGGAAATGGAGAAGTGGAATGGAAGAAAAAATGCAATTTGCAGTTTTGATTGACGCTGAAAATGTAAGTGCGAGATATGCGTCCATCATTTTTAATGAAATAGGGAAGTATGGATATGCGTCATGCCGCAGAATATACGGCAACTGGTCAAAGGAAAGCGGATGGAAGGAATCGGTTTTGCTGGAATATTCCATTATCCCGATTCACCAGATATCCTATACGGTGGGGAAAAACAGTACAGACATGGCAATGGTGATTGATGCCATGGATTTGCTCTATCAGAATAAGGTGGACGGCTTTTGTCTGGTTACCAGCGACAGTGACTTTACAAGGCTTGCCATGCGGCTTCGGGAGGAAAATAAATATGTGGTTGGAATGGGGGAATCCAAGACGCCTCTGTCCCTGACCAGAGCCTGTAACCGTTTTATCCATCTGAACCTGATTGACGAGTCGGAAAAGGAAAATAATGAGACGAATGCCAGCCAGAATGATGGTAATCCAAATTATGTTACCAGCATAGAGGATTTGGAAAAATCTATTTTATCCATGATAAATGAATCCAGCAAAGGCAGGATGGAGCTTGGTGCCATAGGAAGCCGCTTAAGCAAGCAGTATCCTGATTTTGACGTCAGAAACTACGGATATTCAAAGCTCAGCGTATTTATAAAAGAGGAAATGCAGGGCTTCCAGATTACCCATGAGGGGAATCATAATTTTGCCAGCAAGAACGGGCAGCTGGAACGGGAAGAAATCCGGAATGAGGTTATTGAAATCATCAGGAAAAACAAGGGAACGGTTGATAATCTGTCCATTATAAACAATGAGCTGAAAACCCGGCATAAGGGCTTTGATTTGCACGATTACGGCTACAGCAGGATTTCCAGCTTCCTGCGAAGCATTGACGGGCTGGTCGTTGAGAAGAACTGTGTCAAATTAAAGAAGAAGCGGTAAAGGACAGAAGCGCTTGTATATCAGCAGTATAATTTATTTCGTACAAAATATGGTATTTTATGAAAAAATATGATAATATACTAACTGTCTCTTATACACATCTCCGAGCCCACGAGACCGGAGCCTATCTCGTA
>ENA-OYZN01000078-OYZN01000078.1-human-gut-metagenome-genome-assembly--contig:-NODE-78-length-73531-cov-13.614486_pt1 | contig 73531 bp, 64 predicted proteins | sample MGYA00243294_ERZ653483 | MGnify/ENA primary metagenome ERZ653483 (study PRJEB26926, sample SAMN06165155) | human gut metagenome | biome: ENVO:00009003; feature: ENVO:2100002; material: ENVO:00002003... | reverse complement strand
AGATAGGCTCCGGTCTCGTGGGCTCGGAGATGTGTATAAGAGACAGGTATAATAATGATAGGGAAAGAAAAAAGTGACTTGGAGGAATGTGTTATGATTATAGAGGTAAGAGCAAAAAACTGTTATGCATTTGAGGATAATATTACTTTTTCAATGAAAGCAGATATGCGAAATAAAAAATTTGCGGCAAATGTTCATAAAGAAAATAATTTTAACGTGCTTAAAACGGTAGGAATATATGGTCCAAACAACGCAGGAAAAACCTGTTTAATCAAGTGTATTAGGTCAATAAAAAATGTGCTTTTAAATGGGAAAAATGGTTTGATGCCTAATATATTTACAGAGAGTGATGTATGTGAGTTGGGTGTAACATTTATGGCATCTGGAAGAAAGTTTTCTTATGACTTTAAGTACGATGTTAAAAAAGAAGAATATATATATGAATCATTTTCGGAGATATTCAAAGATAAGTATAATAATGAAAAAGAAGTCTGCTGGTTGAAAAAGGATACCATTGGTGAAGTATATGAATGTGTTGATGAAGATGTGCGGGCTATGATTCCTGTCGTATCAAAAAATAATTTACTTTGTTATGTAATAGATACAAGTAAGTTTAAACATATTAACGAGATGAAGCAGATTCTTGTTGGTTTTGCAAAAAAAATTGATATTATTAATATGAATAATATACCTATGCAGCATACGATTGAACTTATGAAAAATACAAATCAGTTACAGGAGAAAGTTGTAGATTTTATTAAAAATGCAGATTTGTATATGGATAACTTTGAGTTTGTTGATATGAATAAAATACAGCTGAAGGTTAATGAGGGTGATGAAAAACCAGAAGAGAGGGTGCTTGATATACCAGAAAATATTATGGACCAAATTAGACTGGTTTCCACATATAAAGGAGTTCATGTACCAAGTATGTTATTTGATTCTACAGGAACAAAGAAAATTGCAGCTATTGCCAGTTATGTCATAGAAGCATTGGAACAAGGCAGAATTTTAGTTGTAGATGAACTGGATAGTAGTGTTCATTTTAAACTTACCAGGGCAATTGTTGCAATGTTTAATAATGAACTGAATACGAGTGCACAGTTGATATTTACAGTACATGATATTAATCTTATGGATTGCAAGAGAATGTTCCGGAAGGAACAAATATGGTTTGTTCATAAGGATGAAGATGGTGTATATGTATATTCACTTGCTGACTTTACAGCACAGCAGGGGGTGAGAGATACAACGAATGTTATGGAAAAATATAGAAAGGGTGCTCTTGGAGCATTGCCTGATCCAGAGTTGATTAACTCTTTGCTTAGTATTAAAGGTGATGTAAAGGGGGATGATGCCGATGCCAAATAAGCTCCCTAAGCTTTATGATAAGCATAAAATTTGTATCATCTGTGAGGGTAATGAGGAATATCAGTATCTTAAACGTTTGAAAGATTTAAGAGTGTGGAATCAACAATATGAAATCTCATTGGTCAATGCTGGTGGTAATGGAAATATCCCGGCGAGATATCAGGATCGATACCAAAATGGAGCAGACGAACTTGTACTTGTTTTCTGTGACACGGAAAAGAAACCTCATGAGCAGTATGAGGATATAAAGAGAAAGATTAATGAGTTTCATGGTGTGGATAATGCTGCAGATAAAGTGATTATGTTTGGTAATCCCTGCACAATGCAGATTATATCAAAGCATTGGACTGATAAAAATTTGAAATCTCCGGCAAAGCTAGTAAACTCTCCGCTGATTAAGGAATATACCGGGGTGGAGAATTACAAAGGAAGGGCAGACCAGATTAAACAGATTATGGAACATGTTACTGTGGAAAATTATGTGGATATGTGCCAGCGGTTGATAAATTTAGAATCGGACGATTCTGTTATTGGTAGCAGTAATTTTGGAAAATTTATAAGGCTATTTGAAAGTGATGATACTAGGTGGATTGAGGAAATTATGGGATAGCATTTAGTATTGACATTACGCATAACACTTCTGAATCTGACTAAGATAAGAATAGAATTAATGAAAAAAATGTTATTTATTCTGACAGAGAATGGTTATGAAAGTATAATATCCATATTAATGAGCGAAGTATCAGATTTTGCTGGAGAAAATGAGCGAAGTTTTATCAAAGAATAATTACAAATAAAGTGAGTGCCAAACGCATTAAAAAATATCAGGATAGTGCCCAGAGCGATTAAAACTCAATCGGACCATGCTCTTTTTCAAATTGTGCAACATGTTTTTTCATAAGAACTTCTATTTCGCGGTTGGCAGAGCGGGCATTATATTCCGCTGCAAGGTGAAATTTCTTTAATAATTCTAAATCTATTCGTAATGTAAATTTTGATATGTTTGATTGCATTATTGTTCCTCCATAAATGACTACTTGTATTTATTATAAGTTTGTAAGAATGACAAATAGCTGTTTGACGGCAAAGTGACGTCATGAAAATTTAATCCAAGTTAAATAAATATAGCATTTTGTTTAGGAGTATTGGAGTGTTAGAATATTGCTTTTGATATGCTTTCCCAAAAGATTTTGATGCCGTCATCCTGCCGTCAATTTAGTTTTTGGCAACAGGATGACATTATAATGAAGACATATAAATTGCAAGGAGGATTTGTATGTCGTTCCAATTATCTAAATTTACTATACGGACAGATTCTGTTTTGTTAAAGAAGTTTCAATTTGTTGCTGCTTATAACGGACATTCAGCAAATCATGAAATAGAACTTTTGATGAAAAACATGTTGCTGAATTTGAAAGAGAGCAGAGTGTGTTGGAAACAAAACAAATTGTCTGAGTACATAATTTGGAATTATATTGTAATATTTTGTTGCAATGGGCAGAAATTCTCTTGCCGCTATATTATTTTTATAGAAAGAGGACAAAGAATGAATGCATTTACCAGAGTTTTAAAAAGATTGGATATTGACAGCCTGGTTTCTTATTATCTGTATGGTGTGGAGCCTTTTGAAAAAAACGCAGAGGATTATACGGAAAGGCTTAATTTATCCTATGATGAGTTGTTTGCAAAGATGAAAGAGCTGTTTCTGGATATAGATTGTGAAAATGAGGATTTGGCTAATGCAGTGAGCATATTTGGTTCTATACACGGTGAGGTTCATTTTCAGGTGGGGCTGCTAATTGGTTTTCAGTTGTATAAAAGGATGGAGCAGGGGTATCTTAATCTGCATGAAGAGAATTTACTAAATGGTGTTTTGAAATTTATAGCGCCGGATGGTAATTGGCACAAAAACGATACTTCTTTTTTGGAAGATTTTTTGGAAAAGAGAATGCAGGAAGCATTAGAACCGTCATCTGTATCGAATGAACAATATCAGGAGGCTTTAAAGAAACAGAAGGAGAGCCTAGAGCAGCTGGAGGAATGTGATTTAAATGAGGAGCAGAGGGAGAAGGTAGAGCAGGTTCTTTTAACCAGCCAGACCTTGAATGTGGAGTATGGAAAGGCGGCTTATAAGCAAGGCTACATGGATGCATATAAACTTTTGACGGAATTGAAGCATATACAATAAGCTGTAAGTATAAAAGGAATTATAATAAGGAACAATCGTCTTGAAGAGAGCAGCTCTTTTTACGACGGTGGTTCCTTTTTTCAATTGTTTTTGAGAGAATGTAAGGACAAAGAAAGTTTACTACTGACCGATATGTGGTATATCAATGGTTGGGCTGAAAGTGTAGTTCTTTACCATAAGGCGGAGGGCTTTCCGTTACGAGGAAAGGAAAATGAAGAAAACAGGGTTTTATATTGTCAAAAACAAATTTTTTGAAGATATGACAGCCCCATATTTTAAAGGAAATAAGGCAGGAAAAGACCACATTATAACAAGAATGGATAAAACCACTTGACAATTTTTTGCATAAATTCTATAATAGCGCATATAATCCCAGTAAGCATATAGGTTAATAGGGAAAAGAAAATAGGAGGATGAAGCTATGAGTCAGATTAAAGAAAGTGCATTAGAGTTAGTTGGAGGAACTCCAATATTGAAACTGAACCGTTACACAGAAAAGGCAGGGGTTAAGGATGCTGTTATCCTGGCAAAGCTGGAATACCTGAATCCGGCGGGCTCCGTGAAGGACCGTATTGCACTTGCAATGATTGAAGATGCAGAGAAGAAGGGGCTGCTGAAGCCGGGGGCAACCATTATTGAGCCGACATCCGGAAATACCGGAATCGGGCTTGCAGCTGTTGCAGCAGCAAAGGGATATAAGACAGTTCTCACATTGCCGGATACCATGAGTGTGGAGAGACGCAATTTGTTAAAGGCTTACGGGGCAGAGCTGGTATTGACAGAGGGAGCCAAGGGTATGAAGGGAGCCATTGCCAAGGCGGAGGAACTGAAGGAATCCACTCCGGGCGCTGTTATTCTCGGTCAGTTTGTCAATCCTGCTAACCCGGAGATACACAAAAATACAACCGGTCCGGAGATTTGGGAGCAGACTGATGGAAAGGTTGATATTTTTGTTGCCGGTGTGGGGACCGGAGGAACGGTTACCGGTGTCGGTGAATATTTGAAATCAAAGAATCCGGATGTAAAAGTGGTAGCGGTAGAGCCGGCATCCAGTCCGGTATTATCCCAGGGTACAGCCGGTGCACATAAGATACAGGGTATCGGTGCAGGTTTTGTTCCGGAGGTATTAAATACAAAGATTTATGATGAAGTAATTACAGTGGAAAATGAGGATGCATTTGCAGAGGGCAGAGCCTTTGCGGTCAGTGAGGGTATTCTGGTTGGAATCTCCTCCGGTGCGGCATTAAAGGCGGCATCCGTTCTGGCAGCAAGACCGGAAAACAAGGGTAAGAATATTGTAGTGCTGCTGCCGGATTCCGGTGACCGCTATTTATCTACACCGTTATTTAATAACTAATGCATTTTGTTGAGAATCCCATCCGCTGTCACGCCGGGATGGGTTAAATACAGGCGGCAGATTTGAGAGGCAAGTTCTTCACTGATATTGTTGTGGCTGGCAATGTCGGTGACGGATTTGCCTTTATCTGTTTCCTTCATGACGGTAACAATAATATCCCGGATATCCTTTTTGGATAGGGTGCGCAGATTGGCGCTGGTGGCTGTTTCCGATAAATCAATGTGGGTAATCTCGAAGCTTCCGTCATCTGCTATCTGGATGGCTGCCATAGTTACCGGCAGGGTAAAACGTCGTGGACCGCAGCTCCCCGGATTTAGCCAAACCTGGTTATGGATTTGTTTTTCCTCATATTTATGGGAATGTCCATAAATGACGAGGTCGCAGTCGCTGATATCCTCGGTTATCTGCTTTTGATTGTGAATCATGAATATTTTTATGCCGTAGAGCTCTAACCGTAATGTGTCGGGAATGGCATCCGCCCAATTTTTATCTGCATTTCCTCTGACAACATAGGTTTTGGCGATTGTTTCTAACTGGTCAATGATTTGTTGGGAGTTGATATCACCGCCGTGCAGAATAATATCACAGTCCGCTAATGCTTTCTTGACCGGTTCCCTCAATAATCCATGTGTATCGGATATAACGCCAATTTTAGCCATAAATATGCCCTCCTTATATATTGGGGTTGTGCTGCCTGTCACCCGTAACGGTACAGAAGCAGTGTAACATGAATGGTTATAGTGTAGCATACCGCCTTGGATTTTGCCACCGCAAAGATATGAAAAAGCCGGATATCTCTTTTCTCATTTATCCTTGATAAACATAGTAAGCCTATGGTAAACTGGGTTATATGGAGGTGCATGAGTTATGAAGATTTCTACAAGGGGACGTTATGCCATTCGTGTATTGCTGGACCTGTCCGAACACGATACGGGCGAATATATACCTTTATGTGATGTTGCAAAAAGACAGGAGATATCGGAAAAATATTTGGAGGCGATAGTATCACTGCTGGTTAAGAATGATTTTCTGACTGCCTTAAGGGGAAAGGGCGGGGGCTACAAGCTGACCAGAAGACCGGAGGAATACAGTATCGCCAGTATATTAAAGATAACAGAAGGATCCTTTGCACCGGTTGCTTGTCTGGAACATACACCGAACCAGTGTGAGAGGGTGGCATATTGCAAAACCCTGAAGATGTGGGAGGGATTACAGCGGCTTGTGGAGGACTACTTTGAGAATATTACGATTCAGGATTTGCTGGATAATGACCCGGGAGCGGATAATTATATTATTTGATTCATAAGAGAGAAGGAAAACGAACATGGATAAATATTATGAAGAAGAAATGAACCGGATAGAGAAAAAATTGGAAAAAGTGAGACCGTTCCTGTCTCTTCCCGGCAGACCGGACTGGATGAGAGATGATGATGGACTTATGCGGATTTATAATAATTTTTCGGAATTGAAACGCAGGGGAAGGCTGACGTATGCGTGCATTGTACAGGCGAATGTGCTTTTGTTTGAAGAGGGAGCACAGAACCACCCGGCTTCTGTCATTTATACACAGGACGTTGCAGGCAGGTCAAATCCTGAAATTCTGGTTTCTCTTGCGAATGAATTGTACCAGTATAAATCACAGTTTATTTTAAAGGCACCCCGTAATATGCGGAAAGCGGTTAAGCATCTTAAGAGTGAATATGACCGGGGGCCGGAATATATTGACTTTTCAAAAAAGAAGGAATATCCCTTCAATGTGTGTCTGACTACGGTAATGATTTACCGGGAGCATTTAATTGAACATAAGCTTGATGAGCGGATTTATCCGGTTTTGTATCTTCCGGACAAGCCCGAAGTGGTTATGCTGGTTCCGGAGACAAGACTAGATGGAGGCGGCATATGTTTTGCATAAGTGTGAGCTTTAAGAAAACGCCGCTGGATATCAGGCAGAGGTTTGCTTTTTCATGGGAGGAGCAGGAAAGCTTTTTAAGGAATTTAATGCAGAGGGAGATAATAACAGGGGGAGTTATGGTATCCACCTGCAACCGCAGTGAAATCTATTTTACTGGAGAAGAAAATCCGATAGGGCTTGTGGAAAAGGAATTGTCTTCGTGGAAACAGATAGAGACAGGGCTGATAAAAAAATACTGTCTTTATTATACGGACGCAGGAGCGGTACGGCATCTTTTCAAGGTTGCCTGCGGGCTGGATTCCATGGTGTTAGGGGAGGATGAGATTCTCCACCAGGTGAAGGAGGCGTATTTGTTTGCCAATAACCATGGATATACCAACAGTGATTTGAATATTATATTTCAGGGGGCATTTAACTGTGCGAAGCTGTCCAAATCCAGTACAAGGCTGTCTAATACGCCGGTGTCCATTGGCACACTGACTGCAAATACAGTGGAGAATTATCTGTGTGAGGAAAGGCAGCAGAGGGCTGGATGGGTTTTAGTGATTGGCGCCACAGGTAAAATCGGCTCCATTGTGGCAAAGGATTTGACAGCCAAGGGAATTTCGGTAATTGGAACTAGCAGAAAACACCATACACAGGATGGAATTTTTCTGACGGATAATATAGAATGGGTGGATTTTGAAAGCCGGTATGACTATGTACAGCAGGCGGACGCTATCGTCAGCGCTACGGCGAGCCCGCATTATACGCTGACCCTGGAGGAATTTCAGAAAAAGACGGAACAGGGGAAAAGACAACTTTTAATTGATTTGGCGGTACCCTATGATATGGATAAGGAAATCGGAAAGCTTTCCGGGATAACCCTGCTGGACATGGATTATTTCAAGGCGCTTTCAAAGGAAAACCGCAATATCAGGTTAGGAGAGCTGGATAAGGCAGAGCAGATTTTGGAGGAGTGTGCAGAGGAGGTTTTAAAAAAGCTGTATCTGCGGGATTTTAAAGAGAAAATGGGGACAAGGTACGAGGAGGAATGGTTCCGGAAAATGACCTGCTATCTCAGGGAGGTACTGGACAGTGAACCATTTTTTGAGGTGCTTCAAAGGATATATGATAAGGAAGAAGGAGATAAGTAAATGGCATATTTTCCGTTTATGGTGGATATCAAAGGGAGACGGTGCCTTGTGGCTGGCGGTGGCGGCATAGCTCTTCACAAGGTTCAGATTCTGCTTGGCTTTGAGGTGGATATCAGAGTGGTTGCGCCGGAGATATGTGAGGAATTGAAGGCACTGGGTGGAACTGCACTGGAGCTTGTGGAACGGGAATTTCTTGACGGCGATGTGGAGGATGCGGATTTTGTCATTGCCGCAACGGATAATGAGACGCTCAATTACCATATTTCGGACTTGTGCCGGCGAAGGAGGATACCAATCAATGCGGTGGATATGAAGGAGGCGTGTTCCTTCATTTTTCCAGCGCTGATTCAGGATAAGGATTTGCTGGTAGCCATATCCTCCGGCGGGCAGAGCCCGGCAGCGGTCTCCTTTGTAAAGAATAAAATAAGGGAGAGCATGCCGGACTATTATGGCGAAATGATGGAGCAGCTTGGAGAGTACAGGGACTTTGTTTTGGAGCATGTGGACACTGCCGGGAAGAGAAAAGAGATATTTTACCGGCTGCTGGAATATGGCGATTCCCATGGCGGAAGGATACCGGAAACACTGGTACGGGAAATGGTACAAAGTGTGAATGAGGGAGATGAAAATGGTGCAGAAAATTAGAATCGGGACACGGGGCAGTGCACTTGCCCTGATACAGACGGACCAGGTAATCCGGGCGCTTCATGAAAGGTATCCGGAGCTGGAGACAGAGAGGGTGGTTCTCCGGACGAAGGGAGACAGGATATTAGACAAGCCGCTTCTCGATTTTGGCGGGAAAGGAGCATTTATCACTGAGTTTGAGGAGGCTCTTTTGGACGGAAGAATTGATTTGGCAGTGCACAGTGCAAAGGATATGCCCATGGAATTGGCGGACGGGCTTGCCCTTGCGGGAACCCTGCCAAGGGCAGATGCCAGGGATGTGCTGGTAATGCGGAAGGGAGTGCAGCTTAGCCGGTCTGCTTTTGCAGAGAACGAGGTACAGCATGGGAGAAGCCTCCGGGAAACGGGAGATATGGAAGAGGAAACGAAGGCTTCCGGGCTTGTCATCGGAACGGGTAGCCTTAGAAGACAGTTTCAGCTAAAGAGACTTTTCCTGGGTGCCGTCTGTGTAAATATTCGGGGTAATGTACAGACCCGTCTGCAAAAAATCCTGGAGGGGCAGTGTGACGGAGTCATCCTTGCGGCAGCGGGACTGGAGCGGCTGGGCTTGCTGGAGGAAAAGGAATTTGACTACCGTTGTTTTTCCTATGAGGAAATGCTGCCCGCAGGGGGACAGGGCATTATTGCTGTGGAGAGCAGACAGGAAGAGAGCATTATGGAACTGGTGAAGGGCATTTCCGATGGGAATGCATATATGGAGCTGGAAACGGAACGGAGGGTGTTGCGGTTACTGGATGCGGGCTGCCATGAAGCAGTTGGAGTCATGGCGCAGATAGAAGGTGACCGGATATTCCTTAAAATGCTTCGGGAGAAAAACGGAATTATCACTGGCAGACAGGGACAGGATATGGTTGTAAACCGTCTGAGGCTGGCGGATACCCTTGTGGGACAGGAAAGATAAAGGCAGAAAAAGATGGGAAAAGTATATTTAGTAGGGGCAGGTCCCGGAGATGCGGGACTGATTACCGTAAAGGGTCTGGAAAAACTAAAGGAATGTGATGCCGTTGTATATGACAGGCTGGCTTCCGATGAACTGTTACACTATGTGAAGCCGGAGTGTGACAAAATATATGTGGGAAAGCAGGCGGGACAGCACTGCAAAAAGCAGGATGAGATTAATGAAATACTGGTGGAATCCGCAGGAACCTATAGGACAGTGGTGCGTTTAAAGGGAGGGGATTCCTTTGTATTTGGACGGGGAGGCGAAGAAATCGAAGCTCTCTGCCGTCACGGTATTCCCTATGAGGTGATTCCGGGAATTACCTCTGCGGTGGCAGTTCCGGAATGCGCAGGTATCCCGGTTACCCACCGTGGGGTAAGCAGGAGCTTCCATGTGATTACCGGGCATACAAAAAACTCTGTGGGCAGCCCGGATTACGATTATGAAACGCTGGCAAAAAATGAAGGAACCCTGGTATTTTTGATGGGACTTTCCAATCTGGGAGAAATTGTAAAGCAGCTGATAGAGGCAGGAAAACCGGCGGATACCCCGGTAGCGGTTATTTCAGAGGGAACCACACAGCGTCAGAGAGTAGAAAGAGGAACCCTTTCCGATATTGAGGATAAGGTTAGGAAAAGCGAAATGGTAAGCCCGGCAGTTATTGTGGTAGGAGATACGGCGGAATACCGGTATCTGTACCACAGGGATTGTAAACGGGCGGGAATTACTGCAACTGCACCCTTGAGGAACAAATTAGGGCGTGGTTTGGAGGCACTTGGCATACAGCCTGTACCCGTCTGCAATATGGAGGTGGTTCCCACAGGGGAACTGGAAAAGCTGGATGGGGAGCTTGCACATTTAAACCGGTATCAGTGGGTGATGTTTACCAGCCAGAATGCAGTCCAGCTGTTTTTTGCAGAAATGAAGCGTTGCAGCATTGATATACGAGCATTAGGCAGTCTGCGGTTTGCAGTCATAGGCAGTGGAACTGCGGATGCACTTTGGAAGCAGGGAATCCGGGCAGACTTCATACCCTCCCGGTATACAGTGCCGGTGCTGGCTCGGGAGTTCGCAGATGTTGTAAAACCGGGTGAGAAGGTGCTGATTCCAAGGGCAGTCCAGGGAAGTCCGGAGCTGCCTGCCATTTTGTCGGAGCGTGGAATTGCCTATGAGGATATCCCCATTTATGATGTGGCGGGAACCCTGACAAAGAACATAAGCTGTCTGGACAGCCTGGATTATCTGATGTTTGTCAGTGCCTCCGGTGTGAGGGCATTTTTTGGAGAGCTTAGAAAACAGAAGGTGATTCTGCCGGAGAAGATAAAGCTTGCCTGTATCGGAAGGTCGGCACAGGAGAGACTGCTAAAGGAATATGGCAGGGCAGACGTGGTGGCTGGAGTCAATGATGTGGAAGGACTGTTAGAGGCAGTAAAGGAGTATGAATTGCATTGTGGAAAGTAAGGTACAAGTATTGCTGAAGACAGAAGGAAAACGGAGGTGGTAATTCATGATGCGCATGAGAAGATTACGTGTAAATGAAGCGATGAGAAGTCTGGTGAGAGAAAACAGCGTCAGCAAAAATGATTTGGTCTATCCGGTTTTTGTCATAGAGGGAGAAAACATCAAAAATCCTGTGGATTCCATGCCGGGCATTTACCAGTGGTCCATAGACCGGTTTGAAGAGGAGCTTGAACGGATACGGGCATCAGGAATCAAGGCGATTCTGATTTTTGGAATACCGGAGCATAAGGACGAAAAGGGCAGCGAGGCGTATAATGATGAGGGCATTACCCAGCGGGCAATCCGCCACATTAAAGAAAAGGCGCCGGAACTGCTGGTCATTGCCGATGTGTGTCTCTGTGAGTATACCTCCCATGGACATTGCGGTCTTATCTGCGGGCAGGAGATATTAAATGATGAAACGCTGGTACTGCTTGGAAGGATGTCAGTCAGTCTGGCAAAGGCAGGCGCCGATATCATTGGACCGTCAGATATGATGGATGGCAGGGTGGAGTATATCCGGAATGCGCTGGATGAGAACGGTTTCCAGAATACAATGATTATGGCATACAGTGCGAAGTTTGCCTCCGGATATTATTCGCCGTTCCGGGATGCGGCACATTCCGCCCCGTCCTTTGGAGACCGGAAAACCTACCAGATGGACCCTGCCAACGGAAAAGAGGCGGTGCGGGAATGTGAAAATGATATTCTGGAAGGGGCAGATATTATTATGGTGAAGCCTGCCCTTGCCTATCTGGATGTGGTGAAGGATGTGTCTTACCGCACAGACTATCCGATTGCGGTTTACAATGTAAGCGGTGAATATTCCATGGTGAAGGCTGCCGCCATAAACGGCTGGATAGACGAAAAACGGATTGTGATGGAGAACATGATTGCCATGAAGAGAGCCGGAGCCAAGATTATTATTACATATCATGCGTTGGATGTGGCAGAGTGGTTAGAGGAATAGGGAGTGCAGTCTATGAGGAAAGTGTATTTTTATCTTCCGGATTTTTATGTGAATTTTCATCTGATAACCACGCTGGATGATATGATGAAAAAGTCACCGGAGCTGTTTTTTGATGATATAAAGATTGGTGCGGCTTATGGATGCTTTCCGGGGAGTATATGGAATGGCGGGCGTGTTGTGCTGGGAAGCTGCACAAAACAGGATATGCAATATGCAATCAGTGAGCTGAACGACCGGGATATTGCGGTGCGGTATACCTTTACTAATCCTTTGCTGGAAAAGCATCATTTACTCGACACGTTTTGTAACCTGTGCATGGAATTAGGCGACAACGGTAAAAATGAGGTTCTGGTAAACTCTCCGGTTTTGGAGGGATTTATACGGAAAACCTATACCGGCTATGCAATCCTGTCCTCCACAACAAAATGTATCAGCGATGTGGAAGGAATACAGAGGGAGCTGGAGAAGGATTATGCGCTGGTGGTGCTGGATTCTGCCATGAACAATACAGAAGAATTGTTTGCATTGCAGCATAAGGAAAAAATTGAATTGATTGCAAATCACTACTGCCAGGATAATTGCCCGAAGCGTAAGGCGCATTATGATGCAGTGGGCAGATGCCAGCTGGAATTTTCAGAGGTGGACTTTCCGGACTGTGGTAACATCAACAGGGATTTCTTCCAGATTATGAAAAACAGCTCTTTTATTACAACGGATGCTATATTCGGGAAATATAGGAAGGCTGGTTTTGTCAATTTTAAACTGGACGGCAGAGGATTTAACAAATATAAGGTGCTGGAAAGCTTTCTCTATTATCTGGTAAAGCCGGAGCACAGAGATGAAATGCGGTTATATCTTTTGAGGAAGCTTTATAAGTAAATGAGAAAATGAAAAGGTATCTGCCGGCATTTGCGGCAGATAAGAAAATGGAGTTGTGTTATGAGTAAGTCAGATGTTTTATTTGAAAAATCAAAAAAAATGATGCCGGGCGGTGTAAACAGCCCGGTTCGTGCTTTTTTGGCAGTAAAACGGAATCCGTTGTTTATTGACCATGCAAAGGGCTCAAAAATCTTTGATGTGGATGGGAAAGAATACATTGATTATGTCTGCTCCTGGGGACCGGGAATCTTAGGACATGCGGATGACAGGGTCATAGAGGCGGTAAAAAAAGCATGTGAAAAGGGGCTGACCTTTGGTGCACCCACTGAGAAGGAATACATTTTGGCAGAGCTGGTTCAGAAAATGATGCCTTCCATGGAGATGCTGCGGCTGGTAAATTCGGGAACCGAGGCGGTGATGAGTGCAATCCGTGCCGCAAGAGGGTTTACCGGAAGAGATAAAATTGTAAAATTCCGGGGATGTTATCATGGACATTCCGATGGTCTGCTGGTAAAAGCGGGTTCCGGGGCATTGACCCAGTCCGTGCCGGACAGTCTTGGCATTCCAACGGACTATACAAGAAATACACTGGTTGCAGAGTATAACGATACCGCTTCTGTGGAGAAATTATTTTCCCGGTATGGAGAGGATATTGCGGCAATTATTGTGGAGCCAGTAGCTGCCAATATGGGGGTTGTGTTACCGGAGAAGCATTTTCTGGAGGATTTAAGAAGGATTGCAGACCGGTATCAGTCCCTGTTGATTTTTGATGAGGTAATTACAGGCTTTCGGTTATCGCTTGGAGGCGCACAGGAATACTTTGGTGTGAAACCAGATTTGACTACGCTGGGTAAAATCATTGGCGGTGGTATGCCGATGGCGGCCTATGGCGGCAGAAGGGATATTATGGAGGTGGTAGCACCGCTGGGGGGCGTGTATCAGGCGGGAACCCTGTCCGGAAATCCAATTGCCACCACGGCAGGTATTGAGACACTGAAAATCCTGATGGAAGAAAACGACAGGGGACTCTATGAGAAGCTTGCAGAGAGTACGGGGCAGCTTGCAGATACAGTAAGGGATGCCTTTGGGAACAGGGTATGGGTAAACCAGATTGGCTCCCTGATGAGTGTATTTTTTACAGATAAACCGGTGGTGGATTATGAGACTGCAACCGGTTCGGATACGGAGCAATACGCAGATTATTTTAATTATATGTTAGGGCAGGGCATCTATCTGGCACCGTCCCAGTTTGAAGCAATGTTTGTTTCTTGTGCACATACGGAGGCAGATTTGAAAAAGACCTGTCAGGCGGTAAGAGGGTATTGTGATTTTTGTGGTTAAAAGAAATACAAATTAAAAAACATTAGAATGGATAATTGATTTAATCCTCCTGAAATTGACAAGGGAAATAAACCGGTCTTTTTTGGGAGGATTTTTTTAGCTGAAAGTACTTTTGCTAATCAGAGTAGAGTTCCGAATATATTAAAAAGTTAACGACATATTAACAACGAAATAAAATATGTCGAAATTAATAGGAAAATGTCGAATTGTATGATAAAATGCAGCTATTGTATAAAATAGATTTTATATAGATTTTGCTGATTAGAGTGAAAATATGCATGGTGACAGAGGGCAATAAAATAGTGACATATGTCACATATACAAAATATAAAAAGTATGATATTTTTTAGTAAACTAAATAAATGAGGGCAGACAAAAGTCTGGAAGGAAAGGGGAGAAGAAAGCGTGGAGAAACAGCCAAAAACGAAAAAAAGGCTTTGGGTGATACTGGCTATTTTCATAACTGCCATAATTGCGGTATGGTGTATTTTTATATATGTTTTTATCATCAAACCGGTGCAGAATTCATGGTCAAAAGCTGTGAACAGCGCAACAGAAGAAGGTTACAATTATGACAAAGAAGAGAAAAGAAAACAGGAGGCGCTTACATATTTAGAGGAACGGTATGGAGAAGAATTTGAAATCGAATCCTACCGGGGAATGAGTTATGCATATGACTATATAAAAATGTATGCATATCCCAAAGGATATTCGGATGAGGCACATCAGTTCCAGATACAAGGAAGACGGAATGAAGAAGGAGAAATGGAATATACAGATAGCTATGTGATGGTGAAGCTGACAGATGATTATGCAGCCTGTGTGGATGAAATCATAGATGAATATTTTGATGATTATAAATTTTATTTGGAATTTAACTCAGAGTGGATAACAAGTAACTTGCCGCCGGATACAATGGTAGAAGATTTGTTTGAATTGAGGGCAAATGTGGATTATCCATTGCCTGATTTGGCGATATTTATGAAGTCTTCACAAAAAGAATATTTTACAGATGATAATGTTATGGAAATGTGTAAGAAATTAGCACAATGGGGATATCGGGGAACGATTCATATAATGTGTTATGATGATAATCAGTATTATGAGAAAAAGAATAATGAAAATAAAAGACAATGTAGAGGTAGTGAAAGATTGCATAGAGAAAGCCATTCAATATTTATAAGGGATAATGAAAATATAGATTATGATTAAGGAGGAAAGAGATGGGATTAAGTAATTATCAGTTAGTATTATTAGACAACTTAATTTATTTAGATGAAGTAACGAGAGGTTATGAAGATGATACGATAGGAAAGGTAGTTGACCGATTGCTTTACGCTGGGGGCAACCCGGATAATGGAATCGGTACCGGAACTATTCTCACAGATTGCCATGGAGCTTATCAGCCGGACAATCCGGAAGCGCAAAACTGCATGATGTCTTTAGATGAATGGTTGCAGGTACTAAAAGCAATTGAAGCAGATGAAACTTTATGTTCTCTAACAATACATAAGGTGGAAGACCATAGGGAAGGGGCGACAGACGGCTTCCGTGCCATGGCGTTGACCGGGGATAATGTGGATGAAAATATTATCATTTTCAAAGGGACTTCTTCTGCGGAGGAATGGATGGAAGATGGAGAGGGAGGATATAGTATCACTACGGCGGGTCAGCAGCTGGCAGTAGACTTTGTAAACGGAATTGACATCGTGAATAATAAATCCTTTGTAGTAAGTGGCCATTCCAAGGGAGGAAATATGGCACAATATGCGGCGTTATTTGCCACGAATCCTCCGATAGACCGGTGTCTATCCTTTGATGGGCAGGGATTTTCCAATGAGCTGTGTAATACACCTGAATATAAGGAAGCAATAGCGAGGAGAGGTCAGAATCTTTATTTGATTGCGTCTAGCGGGGATTATGTAAATGTATTGTTTAATTCTCCTATTCCGGATAATCACAAAATGTATCTTGCCGCAAACAATGGAGTGTTGGATTATGTATATTTCCATAAACCGAATACTATTTTTAAGATTCAGGATAACATTGTAACAGGGCTGAATGATATGGCAACAATGAATGTAGTCTCAGTTTTTGTACAGGATTTTGTTGCGTATATTTTGGAAACAGAGGAGGATGTGGAGAAGAAAAAAATTGTTTTTGACGGTCTAATGGGAATATTGGCGGCAACTGCTGAGTCACAGGACGACCTGGAATTAGGGATAGAGGGAATATCAACAGAGATGGTTCTGGCATTATGGGCAATGCCTGTAATTGCGGTATATAGTGGGACTTTGTCTGCATTTGGAATGGATGAAAAGAATTTTTCATCACTTACATTTAAAAATTATACGGAAATATTAGATGACGTCACTGCAAAGGTATACAAGGGCGTAATTTATAAAGCAATCAGTGAGGGTGCATTGGATTTAATGCTTGGCTATCTGCGTGATTATGTACTGGAGTCAACAAGTAATTTATATTCTGCATTGGCATTGATAGATTGTGTGGTAAGTGGAGGTGTTTTTGAAAATCTGGGAGATGCAGGAAGATTAATTTTAGATACATATGTAAAATGGCCAATAAATCTTTTTGATGGAAAGACGGGATATAGTATTGAAAAATACTGTAATGATGTATTTAATTCATTTGCAGTTACCAGTAAGCTTGGAGAAGGGACAAAGGGTAATGTGTATATTGAGCAACATGAAGATGGCGGAATGCTTTATATTGGAAATGGCGACAGCGAGAACAGTATTAACGGTACAATGGGAAATGATATTTTATATGGTGGAAACGGCAGCGATAGCATTAATGGCGGTGCAGGAAATGATGTATTATGGGGAGGAAGAGGGGACGACATACTAAATGGGGGTTCCGGTTCGGACCGCTACATATTTGGCTTGTATGATGGAAATGATATCATTAAGAATAATAACATCGGAAATTATAAGGATTATATTGTTTTTGATGAGGATGTAACGATTTCAGATGTTTCTTTTGAGGTTCAGGGGCTGGATTTAATGATTTATGTGGGGGAATTAAGTCACATCACGGTAGAAAATTTCTTTGCGGTAAATGGAAATGGTAAGTTTACAAATGCAATTAATACAATTCAGTTCATGAACGGAGGAGAGCTTGAATTTGCTGAAATATGCAGGTTGGCAGGTTATGAAGGTACCGGGAAAGATGATAAAAACAACAGTCTGTCAGAGGAAGAGCAGGAAGCTTTAGAGGAAGAAAGGCGTCAACTGAAAAAATGGTATGAAGAGTATTATAAACAAAAGAATAGTTCCGAAAATACTGGGGGAACAGGTTCTTCAAGTGGCAGTTCAGGTAATTCAGGCGGTGCAGAAGCGGGAGGCGGTTCCGGTGGAAGTTCCAGTGCTAATGAAGGTGACAATTCACAGAACTCAGCACAGCGTGCTAAGGAGGAGATATTTGGGCGTAATCCAGGTGCGTATCAGCAATCTATGAATACCCGGCAGATAGACCCGATTATTGTTGATTTGAACGGTGATGGAATTTTTACAACATCACTGGAAGATGGAGTTTATTTTGATTTGAATAAGGATGGATTTGCGGAAAGGACAGCGTGGATAACTACTCAGGATGCATTGCTTGTGCGCGATGTGAATGGCAATGGAAAAATTGATGACGGAGGGGAGTTGTTTGGTGACAGAACTGTATTACCGGATGGGAGCACTGCTGCAAGTGGTTTTCAGGCGTTAGCGGGACTGGATGATAATGAGGATGGAATTTTAGACTCTCAGGATAAGGGATTTCAGGAATTAAAGGTATGGATGGATACCAACCATAATGGAATATCAGAAGAGAAAGAATTGTATTCTTTGGAACATTTTGGAATTTCTTCAATTGATTTAAATTACAGTCAGGTTAACCGGGTAGATGAAAACGGTAACTGGATGAAGGCTGGCAGTAACCTATTTGGACAGAATGCAAATTATAATGTCGGTGAGTATGATTTTAATATTGATTTTTCAGACACTAAATACCAGGGAGAGGAAATTGACACAAGCATCCTGGAGAAATATTTGCCGGAAATAAAGGGATGTGGAACATTGCTGGATTTATCAAAAGCGATGGCAATAAATGATGAATTAAAAATAATGGTGACATTATATATCAGAGAAAAAGACTATCACGTTAAGAAGAACATTTTACGGAATGTATTGTTCTTGTGGGCAGATGTCGCTTCAATTGAGGCTGATAGCAGAGGAAATGCGATTGATGCTAGAAGACTGGGGGTATTGGAAAAGGCTTATGGACAGCCATATATCGGGGTTTCTGGAGCAAACCCGAATAGCGCAGCAGCCGCCATTTTGAATAAATTATATCTTGAATTTGAACAGGAAATAGAAGAATGTCTGCTTTCCCAGTCTGTTTATAAAGAGGCTTTGGAGCATATAAAAGTATACCGCAATGTAGATACCCAGAGCTGTTATTGTGATTTTGCGGATGCGGTAAGAACACTGGTAAAAGGTCAGTCTGTGTGTTATGTACCAATGTTCGTGGATTATATTCTGGAGAATACGAATTTGGGAACTATGTTTGATAAGCAGTATGTTTATGAACAGTTAAAAAGTGAGAATGAAGTATGGGCAGAGACATTAAATGTACAGAATATTATATATCAGTCCAATAATGGAAATGTTACAGGAAGCAGCGGAAATGATATATTATTGTCTGGCACAGAGGATGAGGTGTTACAAGGAAAAAAAGGTAATGATATTTATATTTTCAATGTTGGAGGCGGACAAGATACTATTGTAGAAAGCGGTGGAGTGGACACAATCCTGTACGGAGAAGGAATCCGTGAAGAAGACATCCGTGTTTCAAGGGATGGCAGAAACCTGTACCTGACAAATCATAAGAGCGGGGATAAGGTGACAATCAAGGATTTTTTCTGGAACACAGATTATCAGGTAGAAAAGGTGGAGTTTGCAGACGGAGGCACATGGAGCCTGGAAGACCTGAAGGATAAAGCAAGATACTATTATGGTGGTGAGGAAAACGATAACATCAGTGCAGCCAATAGCAATACTGGTGCTCCGATTTTGGAGGATGATTACCTGTACGGGGGAGCCGGGAATGATACACTGTATGGACAAAACGGTAATGATGAGCTCTATGGAGAGGAAGGAGATGACACCCTGTATGGAGGAAACGGAAATGATGTTCTATCAGGAGGAATAGGAAACGATACATTGAACGGACAGAACGGTGACGATACCTATGTATTTCACCTCGGGGACGGAGAAGATACGATTATGGAGAACAGTGGAACGGACACCATCCGTTTCGGGGAGGGAATCCGTGAAGAGGATATCCTTGTGGCAAGAGAAAACAACCACCTGAGCCTGACCAACATAAAAAGCGGAGACCGTATTGTGGTGGAGGAGTTCTTCTATAATGCAGGACGCCAGATAGAGAAGGTGGAGTTTGCAGATGGAAGCAGCTGGGACATAGAAGTGCTGAAGGACAAGGCAAGATACTATTACGGAGGTTCCGGGGATGACCGGCTAACAGGGTACAACAGTAACAGTAAAGCCTCGACATTCGAGGATGACTACCTGTACGGAGGAGCCGGAAATGATACATTGTATGGACAAAACGGTAATGATGAGCTCTATGGAGAGGAAGGAGCTGACACCCTGTATGGAGGAAACGGAAATGATGTTCTGTCAGGAGGAAAAGGAAACGATACGCTGAACGGACAGAACGGTGATGATACCTATGTATTTCACCTTGGAGACGGACAGGATACCATTGTGGAGAACAGCGGAACGGACACCATCCGTTTCGGAGAGGGAATCCGTGAAGAGGATATCCTTGTGGCAAGAGAAAACAACCACCTGAGCCTGACCAACATAAAAAGCGGAGACCGTATCGTGGTGGAGGAGTTCTTCTATAATGCAGGACGCCAGATAGAGAAGGTAGAGTTTGCAGACGGAAGCAGCTGGGACATAGAAGTGCTGAAAGACAAGGCAAGGTATTATTACGGAGGCTCCGGGGATGACCGTATAACCGGATACAATAGTAACAGTAAAGCTCCGACATTTGAGGATGACTACCTGTACGGGGGAGCCGGGAATGATACGCTGAATGGACAAAACGGTGATGATGAGCTCTATGGGGAGGAAGGAGATGACATTCTGTATGGAGGAAACGGAAATGATGTTCTGTCAGGAGGAAAAGGAAACGATACGCTGAACGGACAGAACGGTGATGATACCTATGTATTTCACCTTGGAGACGGACAGGATACCATTGTGGAGAACAGCGGAACGGACACCATCCGTTTCGGAGAGGGAATCCGTGAAGAGGATATCCTTGTGGCAAGAGAAAACAACCACCTGAGCCTGACCAACATAAAAAGCGGAGACCGTATTGTGGTGGAGGAGTTTTTCTACAATGCAGGACGCCAGATAGAGAAGGTGGAGTTTGCAGACGGAAGCAGCTGGGACATGGAAGTGCTGAAGGACAAGGCGAGATACTATTACGGAGGCTCCGGTGATGACCGGCTAACCGGGTACAATAGTAACAGTAAAGCCCCGACATTCGAGGATGACTATTTGTACGGAGGAGCCGGGAATGATACACTGTATGGACAAAACGGTAATGATGAACTCTATGGGGAGGAAGGAGCTGACACCCTGTATGGAGGAAACGGAAATGACCTTCTGTCAGGAGGAGCCGGAGAGGATTACCTGTACGGACAAAACGGCGATGATACCTACATTTTTAATCTTGGAGACGGTGCAGATATAATCAATGATAACAATGGCTATGACAGAGTTATATTTGGGGAAGGAATTGGAAGCTCAGATGTAACATTTTTGAAAGAGCGGAATAATTTGGTTGTATCTGTAAGACCGGGGGACAGTATTACAATTTTGGATTATTTCAGTAATGATAATTATAAAATAGAATCCTTCCAGACATTTGACGGCAGTGAACTGGATGTAATCATAATGGAGCCCGTTATGATGGCGCTGGGCTCTGCACAGAGCTGTAACAGCAGTGGGGTAAATACCGGATTAAATGTTATGATACAGGCAATGGCATCCTTTGAGGATACTACAGGTATGATGTGGGAGGATGCAGTTGAACAGAAAAACGAACAGACAAATGATTCATTGAACCAGTGGTGGACGAAGGAAGCAATTTAACAGAGGAAGCCAATTCAACTTTGGGTTCATTTTGAATAGAGGATATTATGAGTGAAGAGAAAACAAAAGAGAAAGATACCGGTATAAGCTGTTTAATTATGATTGCAGCATATTATGGAATTCCGGCTGATGCTGAAAATATAAAACATAACTATAATCTGCAGGCTAAATATGCGGAGGAGGAAGACCTGCTTCGTATTGCAAAAGCGCTGAAGCTGAAGGCAAAATGTGTAAATATTGACTGCACACATTTAGCGAAGGTGACATTACCTGCAATTATCCGGCTGCGTAATCAGGAATTTGGAATTCTGTTAAAGGTGTCGGAGGATAAATTTCTTGTTGCATTCTGTGATGAGCGGAGTCCAAAGGTACTGGATACGGAAGCTTTTCAGAATGTATATGGTGGAAAAAGTCTTCTTGTTATTCCAAGAAAATTTCAGGACAGGGAGCTTAAATTTGGAATAAAGTGGTTTATTCCAACTATTTTAAAATATAAAACACCGCTATTGGAGGTGCTGTTAGCTGCTTTTGTGACACAGCTTCTGGGCATTTTTTCTCCGATGATTACACAGTCGGTGATTGATAAGGTGCTGACACATAATAGTCTGACTACGCTTGATGTGCTGGCAGTGGGGTTGGTTTTAATTACCATTTTTGAAAGTGCATTATCCATTGCAAGAAATTATGTATTTGCACATACTACAAGTAAAATTGATGTGATATTGAGCTGCCGGCTGTTCAAGCATTTATTCAGCCTTCCATTGCGCTATTTTGAGACGAGACGGGTAGGAGATACCGTTGCAAGGGTGAGAGAGTTAGAGAACATAAGGAGATTTTTAACTGGTGTGCCGTTAAACACACTATTAGATGCATTATTTATTATTGTATATATCATTATTATGTACTTTTACAGTGTTCGCCTGACCAATATTACTTTATTGTCTCTGCCGTTGCTGGCAGGGATTACGGCGGTCATTACACCGATTTTGAAAGAAAGACTTGATGATAAATTTAAGGCGGGGGCGAATCAGCAGTCATATCTGGTGGAAACGGTAAATGGAGTACAGACCATTAAATCCTTTGCAGTGGAGCCGGGAATTCAGCAGAAATGGGAGGGATTGCTGGCGGATTATACGACAGCGAACTTTCGTACCACTATGCTTGGGAATACAGCGGGTGCATTAGCCCAGCTTGTTCAGAAATGCTTTGATATCGCAATACTGTATTTTGGTGCAAAGCTTGTAATTGCAGGAGACATGACCGTGGGTCAGATGGTGGCATTCCGTATGTTATCCGGAAGGGTCAGCCAGCCGGTGATGCGCCTGGTACAGATGTGGCAGGATTTTCAGCAGACCTCTTTGTCTATTAAACGTTTAGGAGATATATTTAATTCTAAGCCGGAGCCTTCGATACAGGGAGGACAGACAAGTCTTCCTGCCATTACAGGAAATATCGTATTTGATAAAGTGAGCTTCCGGTATCGGCCTGACGGCTCAGAGGTTATTAAAAATATGAGTTTCCGCATTCCGGCAAACAGGGTAATTGGAGTGGTCGGAAAAAGCGGGTCCGGGAAAAGTACAATTTCAAAGCTGATACAGCGGTTGTATATACCGGAAACCGGACGGATTATGATAGATGGGACAGACCTTGCGCTGGCTGACCCGGTCTGGCTTAGAAGGCAGATTGGTGTGGTGCTGCAAGAAAGCTTTCTTTTTAATGCAAGCATTCGGGATAATATTGCCCTGCAGAATCCGGCAGCCTCCATGGAAGAGATTGTCTATGCAGCAAAAATTGCCGGAGCACATGATTTTATTGTGGAGTTCCCGGAGGGGTATGACACGATGGTTGGAGAGCATGGAACCGGTCTTTCCGGCGGGCAGAAGCAGCGGATTGCGATAGCCAGGGCGTTGCTGACAAATCCTAAAATACTGATTTTTGATGAGGCAACCTCTGCTCTTGATTATGAATCCGAAAGTATCATTCAGAATAATCTGAAGCAGATTTGCAGGAACCGTACCGTTATTATCATTGCCCACCGTCTGTCCACCTTGAAGGATGCGGATGCAATTATGGTAGTGGAAAAGGGCAGTATTGCAGAGTATGGAACGGTACAGAGCCTGATTGATAAAAAGGGCATATATTATCATTTACTGTTGCAGCAGCAGATGAACAGGTAGGAGATACAAATGAGAAAACGAAATCAGAAAGCATTTAACAAACTGCGTACAGAGTTTTTGCCGGAAGCACTGGAAATCGTGGAGCACCCCGCAGCGCCCCTTGGAAATATTATTATCTGGCTGGTGTTCGCACTCTTGCTGGCATTTATTTTGTGGGCATGTATCGGAAAGATGGATGAGGTGGCAACTGCCAGAGGCCAGGTTACAGTGGATGAAGGGGTACAGGAAATTCAGGCAGCAGGAACAGGAATTGTGACGGCAGTAAAAGTGAAAGAAGGGGACAGGGTTCATTGCGGCGATGTCTTGTATAGTATGGACAAAGAAATGGAACAAAAAAATATTGATTACAGTGAGGGCGAAATCGGTCTGTTGGAGCTGAAGATTGAGCTGTTAAGTGAACTTTTGGCAGGGAGGGACATTACAGCATACCGGAATGGAAATTATAATGCGGAGCAGATGGAAATAATAGAAGCCATGATTTCCATGGAGGAGGCAGATAAACTGTCTATTGAGGAATATGAGATAGCAGTGAAAGCGGCAGAAAACCAATATAATCTGGCAGATGGTAATGTGGATAACAGTCAGAGCAAAACCGATTATCTGGAAAAACAAAAGGAGCTCCAGAATCAGTTGGACGAATTGGGAAGTACATTGGCTATTGAATTGGAGTTACTGGAAAGTAATTATAAATATGCGGCTGCCGAGGCGGAAAAATATCAAAAACTGTATAAAGCCGGAGCAAAATCGAAGGCTGAATGGGAACAGAAAGAAAATGAGGTAAATAGTCTGGAAAAACAGATTGCTATTAAGAAGATAGATATTCAGAATGAGAAATTATCAAAGAGGGCAGATGATGAGAGCATAGCCTATCAAATCACCGAGAGTGAAAATGAATCCCGGAATCAGAAGGGAACAGTGGAAGAGAGAAAGAAGAACTATGAATCTGTTGTAAAGGAGCTGGAGGCTGTCAGAACCCAGCATAATGAGAAGCTTTATGAGATGAAACAGCAGTATCTTAGTGAGTTGAAGCAGTATGATGTCCAGATTGCAGAACAATACAGCCAGTATGAAAACAAGGATATTACCGCTCTTTATGACGGAGTTATAAAATCTCTGGAGATAGATAAGGAGGGGGCTGTTGTAACTGCGACACAGGTGGTAGCGGAAATTATTCCGGATTCAAACGCAATGCTTGTGGAATCGGAGGTCTTAAACAGTGATATCGGTTATGTCAAGGTTGGACAGGATGTGGATATTAAGGTGGATACCTATGATTACCAGAAATATGGAAAACTTAGTGGAACGGTTGTTTATATCAGTCCGGATGCAGAAGAAAATGAACAAATGCAGAAGATATATAAGGTAAATATATTATTGGAGGATGCAAAGGGGCTGGATATTTCTCAGGGAATGGAATGTACGGTTGAAATTAAGACAGATAAGAGGCGTATTGTTGAGTTTTTCCTGGAACCGTTGACAGATGCGTTGGACAGAGGTTTAAAGGAGAGATAGATGGGTCTTAAGGAGTGTTGGAATGAAAAAGAGGAATTGTTTGTTGCTTTGGACGGTAATACTGTTTGGAATTATTGAGATTGGGCAGTTGACGACCAATGCCAGTGAAATAGATATGCGGCAAGGTGAAACAGTTGTGGAGCAGGAAGCGTCCACTGAACAGGAAACCGGGATGGAAAATGTTACGGAAGCTGTAACGGAAACGACACAAGAACCTGGTGGTGAAAATCATATAACGGCTGGTGAAAAAGAGGAAGATACGGATATAACAAAGTCTGTACCGGATAACGGTATATCAGATGAAGATTATCCCCAAAATACTGCAGGTAATATAGGAAATGATATAGAGGCACAGAATATGGAGGAAGAGGCATTCTCTTCGGATAGCCTTTATTATCAGGGGCTGCAATATTATTGCAGCCGGTATCAGTATGAATGTGAAATTGCCTATTTGGAGAAATACCTTGAATATATTGCTTTGGAGGTAGATGCTGGTAAAGAGATATATAATATGGGGGAAATGACAGCGGCAGATTTGAAATCCTATGAAGCCCAGCAGGCGTCTATAGAGGCACAGATAAAAGTGGCAAAGAATCAAAGAGATTATTACAATCTTTTTTTAAAGGAAAACAATCTCGATTACAATGATTATTCCTTGAAAGATAAAAAGGAGGTTAATAGTCTTGATTACTATCTGGAAAAATATCCAACAAAAAACCATATGACCATAGCAGATTATGTGACGAGTTATAATAATGCATTGGTGTATATAGAAGCAAAGAAGGTAGAATTGGATTCTCTGACAATGAAGCTGGATTCAGCAAAGCTTCTTTACAGTGAAGGAGAGATTTCAAAGCTGGAATTGAAGCAGCAGGAAACCGCCCTTGCAAAGGCACAATATGAATTGGAACAGTATTATGTGGAAATGAATCTGGCATATGTTAATCTTATGATTTACTGTAAATGAATCACCGGTTATAGGTTTTCCCTATAACTGGTGATTCGTTTTTCCTAGTAGACAGCTAGGGAATATAGTGATAATATTTACCTTGTAAACAGATAGGAAATAAATGAAAAGAGAATTTTCATGGAAAATGCAAAAAAGCTTGATAGCAGAAAAATCTGCGGAAAGAGGTAAAATTATGGCAAAGAAGACAAGAGCAGAGAGAGAATTAAAATTTGAGACATTACAGTTACACGTAGGACAGGAAAAACCAGACCCGGTTACAGATGCAAGGGCAGTTCCGATTTATCAGACATCATCTTATGTATTTAGAAATAGTGAACATGCAGCGGCAAGATTTGGTCTTAGTGATGCAGGTAATATTTATGGAAGACTTACCAATCCTACTGAGGATGTGTTTGAGCAGAGAATTGCAGCCTTAGAGGGTGGTGTAGCAGCCTTGGCAGTGGCTTCCGGTGCGGCAGCGATTTCCTACACCTTCCAGAATCTGGCACATGCAGGAGAACATATTGTAGCGGCAAAGAATATTTATGGCGGCACCTATAATTTGCTGGCGCACACATTGCCGGAATATGGCATTACCACAACCTTTGTGGACCCGTTTAACTATGAAGAGATTGAGGCTGCCATCCAGGATAACACGAAAGCGGTATTTATTGAGACGTTAGGCAATCCTAATTCGGATGTGGTGGATATCGAGAAAATCGCAGATATCGCCCATGCAAATAAGATTCCATTGGTGATTGATAATACCTTTGCAACCCCTTATTTAGTCCGCCCGATTGAATATGGTGCGGATATTGTGGTACATTCCGCAACGAAATTTATTGGCGGACATGGAACAACAATCGGCGGCGTCATTATTGACAGCGGTAAATTTGACTGGGAGGCGAGCGGTAAATTCCCTTCCCTTACAGAGCCAAACCCAAGCTACCACGGAATCAGCTTTACAAAGGCTGTGGGTGCAGCCGCATTTGTTACGAAGATTCGTGCAATTTTACTCCGTGATACCGGTGCCACATTGTCACCATTCCATGCATTTATTTTCCTGCAGGGATTAGAGACATTATCTCTTCGTGTAGAGAGACATGTAGAGAATGCATTAAAGGTAGTGGAATATTTAAAGAATCATCCACAGGTTGAAGCAGTTCACCATCCATCCATATCCGATGATGCAGAGCAGCAGAAACTTTACAAGAAGTATTTTCCAAATGGCGGTGGTTCCATCTTTACCTTTGAAATCAAGGGCGATGCACAGAAGGCAAAGGACTTTATTGATAACCTTGAATTATTTTCCCTGCTGGCAAATGTTGCAGATGTGAAGTCACTGGTGATTCATCCAGCATCTACTACACATTCCCAATTAAATGAAGAGGAATTGGCAGATCAGGGGATTAAGCCAAATACAATCCGCTTATCTATTGGTACGGAAAATATTGCCGACATCATTGAAGATTTGGATGAGGCATTTAAGGCAGTACAGTAATAATTTTAATAAGCTGATAATATGTATATGTGTGAAAGTGAATATATCGCATGTTAAAGGGGGCTCTGATTATAATGAACAGAGTCCCTTTATGTGTTCTTTTTTTCTGTTTTAAATTTTGATTTCTTATGTTCAATCTCTCTATGATGGTATATAATTAACACAATTACTGAATTATTGTGAAAAAATTACATAAATTATTTTATAGAACTGTATAATTGGAGTAATTCAAAGAGAAAGTATAGATATAGAGGGTTTAGGTGGATGGAAGAGGAGTGTGAACAAATGGACATCAATACAATGAAATCAATCTTAGATATAGGAGAAACTGTAGCAATTGAATTTAAACGCTGCGGTAATGGAATTGAACATGATACTTATGAGAGCGTGTGTTCTTTTTTAAATCGTTTCGGAGGCGATATATTCATGGGGGTGCAGGATGATGGAACTGTAGTTGGAGTGCCGAAGAAAGCTACATCTGATATGATTAAGAATTTTATTGCTGTTATTAGTAATCCGTCCTTGTTTACACCAACAATTTATCTTTCGCCGGAGGTTCTTGAATATGGGGACAAAACAATAATTCATGTGCATATTCCGCCGAGTGCAGAGGTTCACAGCTATAAGAAAATAATTTATGACCGTGTAGATGATGCAGATGTGAAGGTAACTGCTACCAGTCAGATTGCAGCAATGTATATCCGTAAGCAGAACATTTTTACGGAAAAGAGAATATATCCTTATGTTACTGAGGCGGATTTGCGATTGGATTTATTACCAAGAATCCGGCAGATGGCGGTAAATCATGCAGGTGGAAGTCATCCGTGGGCGGATATGGGAGAAAAGGAGATTTTAAAGAGTGCTGGTCTATATGGAATGGACATGGTTACAGGAGAAAAGGGATATAATCTGGCGGCAATTATGCTTTTTGGAAAAGATGATGTGATTTTGAATGTTTGTCCAACTTACGAGACAGATGCACTTGTAAGAAAGGTCAATATGGATAGGTATGATGATCGGGAAATTGTAAAGACCAATTTAATTGAGAGCTATGAACAGTTAATGGAGTTTGCAAAGAAGCATTTGCCGGACAAGTTCTTTTTGGAGGATACGAATAGAGTTAGTTTAAGAAATATTTTGGCTAGAGAAATGCTTGGAAATACGTTAATGCATAGAGAGTTTTCAAATTCTTACACAGCTAAATTTGTAATTGAACACGATAAGATGTATGTGGAAAATGCGAATCGAGCAGTAAGACAAGGTATTATAACTCCAAGTAATTTAGAACCTAATCCCAAAAATCCGATTATTGCGTCATTTTTTAGACATATTGGTAGAGCGGATAGGCTTGGTTCTGGTGTGAGAAACTTATTTAAATACAGTAAATTTTATTCTGGTCAGGAGCCGGAATTTGTAGAGGGGGATGTGTTTAAGATTATTGTACCGCTTGATGAAGCATATTCTTTTGATAAGGGAATGATTCAGAATGCCGATAAAACAGTAAAAAGTGCCGATAAAACAGCAAAAAGTGCCGATAAAACAGTAAAAAGTGCCGATAAAATAGCAAAAAGTGCCGATAAAAAAGTTATGGAGCAAAAGAAAAAGGTGCTGGAATATATTGAAAAATATGGGAAAATTACTTCAAAGGAAGCGGGTGAGATGCTTTTAGTAAAGCAACGTAGGGCAAGAGATATTTTGAGTGAGATGGCAAGGGATGGTGTGTTGACTAAGCAGGGAGCATATAAGAGTACGGTGTATATCCTTTCTAAACTTTAATGAATAGGTAATTGCACTCATTAGGGTTTTATTGTATGATTATTTGTGCTGAAATCTAGTATTTTAGAAGGTTTGCGATGAATTCACTCTAGTAAATAAAAAGAACCGAGGAGTAATAAAATGTTAAACCAATTTTCAAGAACCGAGTTACTGTTTGGAAAAGAAGCCATGGAACGTTTGGAAAAATCCAGAGTGGCGGTATTTGGTGTGGGCGGTGTTGGAGGCTATGCAGTGGAGGCATTGGTCCGGAGCGGTGTGGGTGCTATTGATTTGATTGATGATGACAAGGTCTGTCTGACGAACCTGAACCGCCAGATTATAGCCACCAGGAAGACGGTAGGCAGATATAAAGTGGATGTGATGAAGGAGCGTATTCTGGAAATCAATCCGGACTGTAAGGTGGAGACAAATAAATGCTTTTACCTGCCGGAGAATAAAGATGAATTTGATTTCACACAATATGACTATGTTGTGGATGCGGTAGATACAGTGACTGCAAAGCTTCAGCTTGTAGTGGAAGCCCGGGAAAAGGGTGTGCCGGTGATTAGCAGTATGGGTGCCGGTAATAAGTTGAATCCAGCAGAGTTTGAGGTGGCGGATATCTATGAAACCTCTGTCTGTCCCCTTGCAAAGGTTATGCGGAGGGAATTAAAGAAACGTGGAGTGGAAAAGCTGAAAGTGGTTTACTCCAAAGAAAAACCAATTCACCCGGCAGAGGACATGGAAGCCAGCTGCCGGACAAACTGTATCTGTCCGCCGGGAGCGGAGCATAAATGTACGGAAAGAAGAGCAATTCCGGGTTCTGTTGCATTTGTACCATCGGTGGTGGGATTGATTATTGCCTCGGAAGTGATTAAGGATTTGGCAGTCAGGTAATTGTGGGAAAGGAATAGGAATGATTCAGAAAACAATAGAAGAATTAGAGGAAGATAATAGAGATAAGCTGGTCATAGATATCCGGAGTAAAGAAGAATATGAGAAGGAGACTTATCCGGGGGCCGTTCACATTTTCTGGGAGGAATTTGAACAGCACCGGGAGGAGGTTCCGAAGGACAAGCCTGTTTACCTGTTGTGTTATACTGGGCAGACAAGTGGTGAAATTGCGGAGGCTTTCTCTGAACAGGGTTATGAAATATACAGTATTGAAAATGGTTTCCATTCTTATCTGCGGTTAAAATTGAAAAAAATGATGAGCATGGAAGAGGAAGCAGAGATTACCTGTAAGGATGTGGAGCGCAGTATTGTGAAACGTTTCCGGAAGGAAATCTGGAGACCTTTTGTAAAAGGCATTAATGAATATGAGATGATTCAGGATGGAGACAGGATTGCAGTCTGCATTTCCGGCGGTAAGGATTCCATGCTGATGGCAAAGCTGTTTCAGGAATTAGAGCGGCACGGAAAGAAGAATTTTGACGTGGTATATCTGGTTATGAATCCGGGATATAATGATTTGAATTATCAGACCATACAGGATAACGCAAAGCTATTAAATGTTCCCATAACGGTTTTTAAGTCAGAGATATTTGATACGGTGGCAAAGGATGATATTGGCGGTTCCCCATGCTATCTCTGTGCCAGAATGCGGAGAGGACATCTGTACAGCAAGGCAAGGGAATTGGGCTGTAATAAGATTGCGCTGGGACATCATTTTGATGATGTGATTGAGACCATAGTGATGGGAATGCTTTATGGGGGGCAAATCCAGACCATGATGCCAAAGCTCCACAGCACGAATTTCGAGGGGATGGAGTTAATCCGTCCCATGTATCTAATCAGAGAGGATGATATTAAGCACTGGCGGGATTATAATAAGCTTCATTTTATCCAGTGTGCCTGCCGGTTTACCGAGAGCTGTGCTTCCTGTGGGGGAACGGAAAAGGGTTCCAAGCGTGCGGAGGTGAAAGAGCTGATTAAGGAGCTCAGTAAAAAGAGTGACGTCATTGAGAAAAATATTTTCCGCAGTGTGGAGAATGTGAACCTAAATACGGTGATTGCCTATAAGCAGGGAGGGGTAAAGCACCATTTTCTGGACGAGTATTAAATATTTAAATACGCAGGTAATTGCGAAACTCATTTTTTGAAAGCCTGCGTTGTACAAATGTAACAAATATGTTTTTCGGACCGTTTGCACTTAGTTGAGAACGTAGCAGTGCTAAGCTCGAAAACACCTCGCTAACCACTGACGTTCTCAAATGTCCTACAAACATAAATTTGTTACATTTGCACAACTCACATTTTGAAATAAAGAGTTTCGCAATTACCTATATCTAAATACTGAATAAAAGGAGGGAGCATATGTTAGATGTGTTAGTGATTGGCAGCGGACCGGCAGGTCTGTCCGCCGCAGTTTACGCAAAAAGAGCAGGCTTAAATGTGTTAGTGGCAGAGAAGGTATATTATGGAAGCGGTCAGATTGCAGAGAGTAATCTGGTGGATAATTATCTTGGATTTGCGGGAATCAACGGATATGAATTAGGTCAGAAATTCAGAGAGCATGCGGAAAAGCTTGGCGTGGAGTTTAAAAACGGAGAGGCTGAACAGTTTGAAGCTGTGGACGGTATTTGGCGGGTACGGTTTAAGGACGGGGAAATTCTGGAATCTAGAACGGTAATTTATGCCGCCGGGGCAATACACCGCCATCTGGGAGTGCCGGGAGAGAAGGAATTTTCCGGAAAGGGTGTGTCCTATTGTGCCACCTGTGACGGCGCCTTTTTCAGGAATAAAGTAACTGCTGTAATCGGTGGAGGAGATACGGCGCTGGATGATGCAGTTTATTTGTCTGACAGCAGCAGTAAGGTTTATCTGGTGCACAGAAGGAATGAATTCCGGGGCTCGGCGAAAACTGTGGAGATACTGAAGCAAAAGAATAATGTGGAATTTGTATTAGAGGCAAAGCCGGCACAGATTAAAGGTACAGACAGAGTGCAGGAGCTGAAGCTGGAGGATGGCAGAAGTCTGGCGGTGGACGGCGTTTTTATTGCAGCGGGGATGATACCGGTGACGGATGCGGTAAAGGATGTGGTGGAGCTTGACGGCAACGGCTATATTGTAGCAGATGAGACAGGAAAGACTTCCGCAAATGGATTTTTTGCAGCGGGGGATGTCCGTACAAAGGCATTAAGACAGGTGGTGACTGCGGTGTCGGATGGAGCCAATGCGGCAACCATGGCGGAGCAGTATATAAAGCTTCAGTAGAGATTATTTTATCCAGAGATGGTCATAAAAAGGAGGAAGAGAAGAATATGTTAATTAAGAAAAAAGAGTATAAACTTAGAGTGGCAATATTTTTTCTGGCTTTTGTAAGCTGGCTTTTGGCTGCGCCGATTACGGTTTTTGCGGATGAGGCAGCAGAGGATGAATTTTCGTATACCGTAAATGCGGATGGTAATACTGTAACACTCACAGGATACAACGGCGCAGGCGGTGATGTAACAATTCCGTCTGAGATTGACGGTAAGGCTGTCACCTCGATTGGAAAGATGTGCTTTCAAGGTCATACAGGGGTTACAAGTGTAGTAATTTCGGAGGGAATTACCTTTATTGATAATAGAGCTTTTTATGACTGTACCAATCTTACAAGTATAACAATACCGGATAGTGTCACTTCTATTAAAGAATATGTTTTTTATGGGTGTTCCAGTCTTAGCAGCATAACAATACCTGACAGTGTTACTTCTGTTGGAGGTGGCTGCTTTGGTTTCTGCTCACAGCTTACAAGTGTAAAACTTCCGGAGGGTATTACCTCTCTTGGAGGTAGTTTTTTTAATAGCTGTTACAGACTGAAAAGCATAACAATACCCAACAGTGTTACTTATATTGGAATGTCATGCTTTGCTCAATCAGGACTTGAATACGTAACAATACCAAGTAAGGTTTCATCAATCAGATCAGGTGTTTTTTCGAACTGTCTTTATCTTAAAAACGTAGTGTATCCGGAAAATTGCAATGTATCGGAGGCAGAGATCGGTGAGGGAGTTACAAAGGTGACGTATAAGGTTGAGGATGACAAGGTGACCATTACCGGAATAATGCCTGGTAATCGTGGGTATGAATTTGTACAGCCTGCAGAGATTAGCGGATATACTGACATAGAAGTTCCAGCGGAATACCAACAGTATGTACATACTACCCACAGTATCAGTCCTGCGACCTGTACAAAAAGTGCGTATTGTACTGTCTGCAGAGCGGAGTTTGGGGAACCTCTGGGACATAGTCCGAGTGCAGATTACGTCCATGATGATACGAACCATTGGAAAACCTGTGCAAATGATGAGACAGAGCAGTTAGATAAGGAGCCGCATGACATCAGTCCTGCGACCTGTACAGAAAGTGCATATTGTACTATCTGCAAAGCGGAGTTTGGGGAACCTTTGGGACATAATATTACTCCTGCGACCTGTACAGAAAGTGCATTCTGTACTACCTGCGGGGAAAAGTTTGGAGAGCCTTTGGGTCATAAACCGAGTGCAGAATACACCCATGATGATACAAACCATTGGAAAACCTGTGCAAATGACGAGACAGAACAGCTGGATAAGGCGGCACATACTTTCAACAGTGGTGTTGTAACAGTTCAGCCTACCGTTACCCAGAAGGGTACAAAGACTTATACCTGTACGGTCTGCGGTGCTGTGAAGACGGAGGATATCGATGCTTTAGGTCTGCCGGCAAAGGGAAGTACAGTAACCGTTTCCGGTGCGCTTTATGTGGTGACAAACTCCGCTGCCAGCAATGGTACGGTGCAATACAAGAAACCGGTAAGCGGCGGTGTAACAAGTGTAACCATTCCGGAAGTGGTTACCGTTAATGGTGTAAGCTATAAGGTGACTTCCGTTGCGTCAAATGCTTTTAAGAATAACAAGAAGCTTACCAAAGTAATCATTGGCAAGAATGTAAAGACTGTCGGAACAAGTGCCTTCAGTGGCTGCAGCAAGTTAAAGACTGTCAGCATGGGAGCAAATGTGACAACCATTAATGCGAAAGCCTTCTATAAATGTATTGCTCTAACAAAGATTACGATTCCGGCAAAGGTAAACAAGATTGGCAAACAGGCATTTTATGGTTGTAAGAATTTAAAGACGGTGACAATCAAGACCAAGAAGCTGACCAGCAAAAATGTAGGAAGTAAAGCATTTAAGGGTATACATTCCAAGGCAGCAATTAAGGTGCCAAAGAGCAAGCTTGCCAGCTATAAGAAAATTTTAAAAGCAAAGGGAATAGGGTCAAAGGTAAAAGTGAAGAAGTGAGCCTTTGCCGTTAAATTAAGCTGAAAACGCATAGAAAAATAATAGGATTCAGGACAGATAGGATATCATATTGTAAAAATATGAACATATCTGTCCTGTTTTTATGTTATTAGGAAGCTTTGACGCCTGTACGATAAAAATGCTTCTCTGTTATAAAATACTTGCAATATACCCTATGGGGGTATATAATAAAGCCATGGAGAAATATTTTCAGAGAAAAGTATTGGTATATAGATGATATAGAATATTGTTTTTTTGTGTAGACAGAGAGAATAACGGACCAATAATGAGGTGATGCTATGAGTGAAGAAAAAGAGTGCTGCTGTAGTAAGAAAAAAGAACGTTCCCCGGAGGAATACAAAAGTCTGATTCATCGTTTGAACCGGATTGAGGGGCAGATTCGGGGAATCCGCCGTATGGTGGAAGAGAGTGCTTATTGCAATGATATACTGATTCAGTCTTCGGCAGTCAGTGCGGCAATGAATGCCTTTAATAAGGAGCTTCTTGCCAATCATATCAAGACCTGTGTGGCACAGGATATCAGAGAGGGTAAAGACGAGACCATAGATGAGCTGGTGGCTACCCTGCAAAAGCTGATGAAATAAATCATTATTGTTAATATATATAGGCAATTGCGAAACTCTGTTTTCGTTACCGACCGTTGTGTAATATAAACAATATCAACGCTGGGCACGCAGCTGTGCATACCTTTCTACTAGGCTCAACTTCGTTTCGCCAAGTATACAGGCATTTTGCTGCTTGTCGCTCGTAATGGTACATAAGGTGCCAAAATACGGCACCAGCCAAGGCACACTTTCACACTAAGTTCGTGCCAAGGCACTTACTAAGTGTTCAATGCGAAGTACCAACGGCTCCAAAGCACCCTGCTTATGACATTGTTTATATTGCACAACTAGATTTTGAAAATAGGGAGTTTTGCAATTACCTATAATATATATACAGACAGGAGGCAGAAATGGAGCAATATAACGTTACAGGCATGAGCTGTGCAGCCTGCAGTGCCAGAGTGGAAAAGGCGGTTTTGAATGTGGAGGGCGTAACCTCCTGTTCGGTAAGTCTTCTGACTAATTCCATGGGCGTGGAGGGAATTGCCAGCACACCAGAGATTATAAAGGCGGTAGAGGATGCCGGATATGGGGCATCTTTGAAAGGGAAACATGGGAAGGGGGAGGCATCAGGAGTAAATGATTACGAGGATGCATTAAAAGATAAGGAAACCCCGGTATTGAAAAAGCGGCTGTGGAGCTCTGTGGGATTTCTGGTTGTGCTGATGTATTTTTCCATGGGACATATGATGTGGAACTGGCCCCTTCCATCCTTTTATGATAACAACCATGTTGCCATGGGGCTGACACAGCTTCTCCTTACCATAGTCATTATGGTTATTAACCAGAAATTTTTTATCAATGGCTTTAAGAGCCTCTGGCACCGTGCGCCAAACATGGATGCATTGGTGGCATTAGGTTCAGGGGCGGCATTTGTATACAGCACCTATGCACTGTTTGCCATGACAGATGCCCAGGTTAAGGGGGATATGGATGCGGTAATGGCATATATGCATGAGTTGTATTTTGAATCGGCTGCAATGATTTTAACACTGATTACGGTGGGTAAAATGTTAGAGGCACGCTCCAAGGGAAAGACAACGGATGCATTAAAGAGCCTGATGAAATTAGCACCCAAAACCGCTGTTATAATAAAGGATGGCAGGGAAACAGAGGTTTCCATTGACCAGGTGAATAAGGGTGATATCTTTGTAGTCCGTCCGGGAGAGAGCATTCCGGTGGATGGCGTGATATTAGAGGGAAATAGTGCTGTAAATGAAGCCGCGCTGACGGGCGAGAGCATTCCGGTGGATAAGGCAGAGGGAGATATGGTGTCTGCCGCCACGGTGAACCAGTCCGGTTTTTTAAGATGTGAGGCGGCAAGAGTGGGGGAGGATACGACCCTGTCCCAGATTATCCAGATGGTCAGCGATGCGGCAGCCACCAAAGCGCCGATTGCCAAGGTGGCAGATAAGGTTTCCGGCGTATTTGTTCCTGCGGTTATCGCTATTGCAGCCGTTACTATCATAGTATGGCTTCTGGCAGGTGAAAGTATAGGCTTTGCACTGGCAAGGGGAATTTCGGTACTGGTAATCAGCTGTCCGTGTGCACTGGGACTGGCAACCCCGGTGGCGATTATGGTGGGTAACGGAATGGGCGCCAAAAACGGTATTATGTTTAAGACCGCAGTTTCCCTTGAGGAAGCAGGCAAAATGCAGATTGTGGCATTGGACAAGACAGGAACCATTACCAGTGGAGAACCGAAGGTAACGGATATTATTCCAAACGGGGTGACGGAGGAAGAGCTGCTTACCATTGCATATTTCTTGGAGCGCAAGAGTGAACATCCTTTGGCAAAGGCGGTTATCGGTTATGTGGAAGAGGAATTTGAAATGCAGGAGGCAGAGGAGGTTTCTGAATTTACCGCATTGCCGGGCAATGGTCTCTCTGCAGTATGGAATGGAAGCCGGCTGATGGGGGGCAATTTCAATTTTATCAGCACAAAGGCTGAGATTACGGAGGACATAAAGGAACAGTCGGAAAAACTGTCAGAGGAGGGCAAGACACCGTTATTTTTCGTAATGGATGGCAGATTTATCGGTATCATTGCCGTTGCCGATGTCATAAAGGAGGAAAGTCCCCAGGCAGTGGCGGAGCTTAAAAATATGGGAATCCATGTGGTTATGCTGACCGGGGATAACGAGCGGACTGCCAAAGCCATTGGTAAGCAGGCTGGCGTGGACGAGGTAATTGCCGGGGTATTGCCGGATGGAAAAGAAAATGTAATCCGTGAGCTGAAGGAGAAAGGTAAGGTTGCCATGGTAGGCGATGGAATTAATGATGCCCCGGCTCTTACCCGGGCGGATATCGGAATTGCAATAGGTGCAGGAACGGATATTGCCATTGATGCGGCGGATGTGGTATTAATGAAGAGCAGGTTAAGTGATGTGCCGGCGGCAATCCGTTTAAGCCGTGCAACCCTTAAGAATATCCATGAAAATCTGTTCTGGGCATTTATTTATAACATTATTGGAATCCCGCTGGCAGCGGGAGTATGGATTCCGCTGTTTGGCTGGCAGTTAAATCCGATGTTTGGAGCGGCGGCGATGAGCCTGTCCAGCTTCTGTGTAGTAACCAATGCGCTAAGACTTAACTGGTGCAGGCTGTATGATGCAGGCAGGGATAAAAAGGTAAAACATTCCATCCGTAGTATGGAAAGCGGAACAACGACAGATAATCAAACTGCGGCAAATGCTGTGGATGATGAAAGATTAAATCAAACAAATATGAAAATGGAGGACAAGACAATGGAAAAGACAATGAAAATTGAAGGTATGATGTGCGGACACTGTGAGGCGACGGTAAAGAAAGCACTGGAAAGTCTGGATGGCGTGACAGAAGCAGTAGTAAGCCATGAGAAGGGTACTGCTGTAGTAAAGCTTTCAGCAGATGTTTCAAGTGATGTGTTAAAGAAGGCAGTGGAGGACAAGGACTATACGGTTGTGTCTGTTGAGTAACCGGGCATATACTACTGCAATAGAGTCCTGATTTGGTGAAAATTTAAAACAATACAGTAATATGGCTGGTTATAGGTTTATTCTATGACCAGCCATAATATTTATATATTTTACTTATTCCTACCAAAATGGTATCCTATAAACCGTTAAGAGGAAGCGCTAAGGAAAGGAGAAGCCATGTCAGAGATTGTAATTGAGAATTTGTCAAAATCCTTTACAACAAAAGACGGAACCGTTGAGGCTCTTAAGAATGTGAACATAACCATCGGAAAGAGTGACATATATGGAATTATCGGAATGTCCGGTGCTGGCAAGAGTACACTGGTTCGATGTATGAACTTCCTGGAGGAACCAACTGAGGGTAAGGTCTTAATCGAGGGAAAATCCTTAGGTGATTATTCCAGGAAGGAATTACAAAAACAGAGAGAAGATATAGCCATGATTTTCCAGCATTTTAACCTGCTGATGCAGAAATCTGTTTTGGAAAATGTTTGTTTTCCTTTATATATCCAGAAAGTCAAAAGAAAGGATGCAAGGAAGAAAGCGTTAGAGCTTTTGGAAATTGTGGGGCTTGCGGACAAGAAAAATGCATTCCCAGCCCAGTTATCCGGTGGTCAGAAGCAGAGAACAGCCATTGCAAGAGCGCTTGCAAGTGACCCGAAGATACTGCTCTGTGATGAGGCGACCAGTGCATTGGACCCACAGACCACATCCTCTATATTAGAGCTGTTAAGGGATATTAATAAACGGTTTGGAATTACCATCGTGATTATTACCCATCAGATGTCTGTAGTCCGAGAAATCTGTTCCCATGTAGCAATCATGAAGGAAGGGGAAGTGGTTGAGACCGGACTGGTTTCCGAAGTGTTCAGTCATCCGAAATCAAAGGTGGCAAAGGAGCTGATTGTGAGGGATACCGATGTACAGGCAGATGAGAAGCTGCTTGCAACGGAGGACCGGATTAAACACGGAGAACGTGTACGGGTTACCTTTTCGGAAAACTCCGCTTTTGAACCGGTCATTGCCAATCTTGTATTAACATTTGAGGAGCCGGTGAATATTTTAAAGGCATCCACAAAAAATGTGGGTGGTGTTGCCAAAGGAGATATGATACTGGAATTTAAGAAAGACAGTACGAAAAGGGAGGCAATGAAAGCTTATCTTAGAGACCATGGAATTGAGATAGAGGAGGCGGTGGATTATGTGGACGCCTGAAGTAATACAGATGATTATGAAGGGAATCGGAGAAACCTTATATATGACTCTTTTGTCTACTGCATTCGGATATCTGTTTGGACTTCCAATGGGGGTACTGTTAGCAGTATCTGATAAGGATGGACTTTCACCAAATGCAATTATATATAAGGTGCTGGATTTTATCGCAAACATCGTCAGAAGTATTCCGTTTTTGATATTGCTGATATTGCTGATACCTTTTACCCGGGCACTGGTAGGAAAGAGCACCGGTTCTACTGCGACGATTGTTCCGCTGGTTGCGGCAGCCATACCATTTATTGCTAGAATGGTAGAATCCTCCATTAAAGAAGTGGATGCGGGAGTTGTTGAAGCTGCCAAATCCATGGGGGCTTCCAATATGAGAATTATTGTAAAGGTATTGCTGGTGGAGGCGAGAACCTCACTGATTACCGGAGTTACCATTGCCATTGGTACAATTTTGGGATATTCCGCTATGGCGGGAACCGTAGGCGGTGGTGGTCTCGGTGATATTGCAGTCCGTTATGGATATTATAGATGGCAGACCGGTATCATGATAGTAACAGTTGTTTTATTAATTGTTTTGGTTCAGATTTTCCAGTCGGTGGGAATGTTGATTGCGTCAAAATTGGATAAGAGAAAATAGCGAAGCAGTACATAGGCTGCAAAAATTATTTTTTAAAGAAAGAAAGGAAAAAATTTATGAAAAAGAGATTATTATCTTTATTAGTAACAGGAATTTTAGTGACAGGAGTTTTAACAGGCTGCGGTGGAAATACGGAGAACGTAACAGAGGCAGAGACAAAAACAGCTTCGGAGAGTACAGAGGCGGAAGCTGCTGAAAATGACAGCACAGAAAAGACAGTGATTAAGGTTGCGGCATCTCCAACTCCTCATGCAGAGATTCTGGCAAAGGCAAAGGATATTTTAGCAGAGCAGGGATATGATTTAGAGATAACGGAGTTTGAAGATTACGTTCAGCCAAATGAGGTTGTAGAGAGTGGTGAATATGACGCAAATTATTTCCAACACATACCTTATCTTGACAGCTTCAATGAAGAAAAAGGAACTCATATTGTAAATGCAGGCGGAATCCATTATGAGCCTTTTGGCATTTATCCGGGAACAAAGGATAGCTTAGAAGACATTGCGGATGGGGACACCATTGCAGTACCGAATGATACGACAAACGAGGCAAGAGCATTGTTACTGCTGCAGGATAATGGCATTATTACATTGAAGGACGGTGCAGGTTTAGAGGCTACTGTGAATGATATTGCTGAGAATCCTCATAACATTGAGATTGTAGAGTTAGAAGCTGCACAGGTAGCAAGAGTAGTAGGTGAAAATGCATTTGTCGTATTAAATGGTAACTATGCTTTAGAGGCTGGCTTTTCTGTAGCACAGGATGCACTTGCATATGAAAAATCGGATTCGCAGGCAGCTAAAACCTATGTAAATATCATTGGTGTAAAAGAAGGAAATGAAAATAGTGAGGGGATTAAAGCACTGGTTGATGTGTTAAAATCAGATGAAATTAAAACCTATATCAATGAGACTTATGATGGAGCTGTAATTCCTTTTGAGGAATAAGAGTGTAACATGAACAGGAAATACCAAGGTGTAAATGAGAATTTTGAAAATTCCCCAATATTGAAAGAACAAGTCCGGTATACTTGACCGGACTTTTCTTCTTGGTGTATAATGACAATGTTTATCAAAAGCAGAAATGCATACTAAAGGAGATTAAATCCATGAATGAGAATACTGTACAGAAGATTGAGCAGTTAAAGAAGGAAAAGGATGTTGTCATATTGGCACATTATTATGTAGATGGCGAAGTACAGCAGATTGCGGATTATGTTGGCGACTCCTATTATCTGGCAAAGCTTGCCACAAAAGTAAAAGAAAAGAGTATCCTGTTTTGTGGAGTTTCCTTTATGGGTGAGAGTGCAAAGATTTTAAATCCTGAGAAGAAGGTGGTTATGGCAGACCAGTGTGCGGATTGTCCTATGGCACATATGGTAACACCTGAGCGGATTGCCGAGGTAAGGGAGCAATATGAGGATGTGGCAGTTGTCTGTTATGTGAACTCTACTGCGGAGATTAAGGCAGTTTCGGATGTGTGCGTCACCTCTTCAAATGCCATCAGGGTAGTAAGCAGAATGGATGCGAAGAACATTTTCTTTGTACCGGATAATAATTTAGGCCGTTATGTGGCAGAGAAGCTGCCGGAAAAGAATTTTATCTTTAACGATGGTTTCTGTCATGTACATAAAAGTATTACGCTTGACAATGTATTAGAGGCAAAGAAGGCACGTCCGGAAGCAGTGGTATTAACCCATCCGGAATGTACCATGGATGTATTGGAGGTATCGGATTTTATTGGCAGTACCTCGGAGATTATTGATTATGCCACAAAGAGTGATGCAAAGGAATTTTTAATCTGTACGGAGATGGGAGTATTTTTTGAACTGATGCAGAAGAATCCGGATAAGAAGTTCTATTCGGTGGGGCATAGGCAGTTTTGCCCGAATATGAAGCTGGTTACCCTGGATAAGGTGGTGGATGCCTTGGAGACAATGGAGCCGGAGGTAATTCTGACAGAGGATTTGATGGAGAAGGCTTTCTTGCCGCTTCAGAAAATGCTGGAGCTTGCGGAGTAAGGAACAGAATTGAATAGATACGGAGACAAAGAAGTCCATTTTGAATACAGAGTGGGCTTTTTTCTTTTTTTACAAAGGAGTGATTGTTATGGAAGTAACAGTAGAGGATGTAATGAATCTGCCGTCAACGAAGAATTGTAAGGTGGTGGCGGGCAGACTGGGCTTGTGCAAAACGGTCCGGTGGTTTCTGGGACTGCTGTCCCCTGTAGTGGAGCCGTGGGTGCATGAGCATGAGGTTTTATTTGTCTATGGCACCGGAATGGACACCAGTGATTCTGCATTAATTTTTTTGTTAGAGCAATGTGCAAATAAAGAGGTATCGGCTGTCTTTTTGATTATAGGTCCGGTGTTTGAACGGATTCCGGAAGCTGTCATTGCAAGGGCGGATGAGCTGAAGCTTCCATTGATTGAGATGCCTAATGAAGTGCCGGTGGTGGATATAACCAAAGAGATGGCGGAGCTCATTATGAACCGTCACCGGATGTGGGATGAAAAGGGAATTTTATTGAAAAATCTGATTTTCGGGCATGAGAGTGACTATGAAAAATATGGGAAGCAGTTAGGGCAGGTCTGTGGGGATTTGGAATTCCATTCCTACATGAATATTATCTGTGTCCGGTTTGATGAACAGGAAATGCGGATGAATTCTTCTGTAGGAGGAGATGTGGAGCAGACTGTATTGTCATTATTTCCTAAAAGCTTATATTTTTGGAATAATGACAATGAGCTTGTGCTCTTGGTAAATAATATTGAACGGGATATTGCCAGTCTGGAACAGACCTGTAAAAGCTTTGTAAAGCACTTGCAGCAGATTTCAGGAAATGTTGTTGCGGGTATTGGCATTGGCAATGCGGTACCGGATATTGTCAATGTTCCGGAAAGCTACCAAAATGCAGGAAAGGCGCTGTGTTATCGCCAGGAAGACCAGATTGTGTCAAGCTATGAGAAATTGAGCAATATCCGGAAATTATTGTCAGAGGTTGACGGCAGTCAGGTGCTGCGGTTTTGTTTTCAGAATACCCTTGGGAAAATTCTGGAATATGATGAGCAGCATGAATCCAACCTGTTGAATACACTGCGTGTCTATTTGGAGGAGGAGGGAAACATTTCAAAATCCTCCCAGAAATTATTTATCCACCGCAATACCATGGTGTACCGCATTAATAAGATTAATGGTCTTCTGGGGATGGAAATTGAGAAGGTCAGCAGCATGATTGAATTAAACATTGCTTTTTGCTGTTATGACCAGTTTGTTGTGAACCATAACCAATAAAAAGGGAAATGTTTGTGTTTTGTAAACAATGCAAAACAAAAAGTGAAATGATAATATTTGTAAAAGAAAGGCAAGGGTGCTTATAAAAGTCCTCTTGCCTTTTTGTTACTTTATAAAATAAACCCGTAAAGCAGATTTTAAGCATTCATGTAAATGTTGGCTTGCTATGAAGGAGGAAGAGCTTATGAAAAAGAAAGTATTAGCATTATTATTAACAACAGCAATGATGGTATCCGCATTGACCGGATGTACGGCAGCAGACGGAACCGCAGACACAACGGATACATCATCCGGCACCACAGGAACTGCATCGGCGTCGGATGGTGATACGATTAAATTAGGAGTGTTATTCAGCTCCTCCGGTTCCACCTCCACACTGGAGGATGTCTGTGCAAACGTTGTACAGATGGTGGTAGACGAGGTAAATGCAGAAGGCGGAATTAACGGAAAGCAGATTGAGACAATCAGAGAGGATTACGGTTCAGACCCGACGGTTGCAGTGGAAAAGGCTAAAAAGCTGATTTTACAGGATGAGGTAGTTGCAACAATTGGTACATACGCATCTTCTTCCCGTAATTCGGTAAAGCCTATCGTTGAGGAGAATGATTCCCTGTTACTCTATCCGACCTCCTATGAGGGCGAGGAGCCGTCCGATAACATTGTTTATATGGGTGCTGTTTCCCAGCAGATGTGGGAATACTTCATTCCATGGTTAAAGGAAAATTATGGCGATAAGATGTTCTTTGTATATTCCGATACCACTGGTGCACAGCTGATGACAGAACAGGCAGCAGACGTCTGTGAAGAGATTGGCGGTGAAATCGTTGGGGAGGAAGCAGTTCCAACCGGACAGACAGACTTTGCTACCATCCTTACAAAGGTTAAGGAGGCAGACCCGGATGTTATCATTTCCGGTTTGTGGTCAGACAGCGAGACTGCAATGTACAAGCAGTTCCAGAATTACGGTTTGAGTATGGATGATATGCCGGTATGTAGTGTAATGGCGGATGAAAATGTATATAAGGCAGCCGGTTCCGTTGCAAAGGGAGCAATTCTGTGTGCATCCTATGAAAATACAATTGAGAACGATGCCAATACTGCATGGAAGGAAAGCTATTATGCAGCCTTTGATGACAGCTATGAAATGACGGCGCTCAGCGAGTCTACCTATATTGGTATCTACTACCTGATTGAAGCGTTAAAGGCAATTGACAATGATGATTATTCTACCGAGAATATTCTGGCACATATGGCGGATGTCACCATGGATGCACCGGAGGGTGAGATTGCATACAATGCAGACACCCATCATTTCAATATGACATACAAGATTGGTATTGTTAATTCAGAAGGACTGTTGGATGTGGTTGCAACATCTGATTTGATTGTCCAGGACCCATTGGCAAGTGAAGAGTAGACAAAGCAACGGGAAACACGTCCTGCGTGTTTCCCATGCTTACTAACAAATGATAATCATTTGTAAAGAAATGAGGTTGGAAATATGTTATTTGTGAATCAGATATTTAATGGATTAAATGCATCGGCAATTCTTTTGCTTACCTCCCTTGGTATCGTGGTAATCATGGGTAACATGGGTATCGTTAATTTAGCCCATGGGGAGTGTATCATGCTCGGTGCATATGTATGTTATTTTTTTGTGACAGGAATGCATTTGCCGTTTCTGCTTGCTATCCCGGTTGCATTTTTGATTCTGGCGCTTATCGGATGGCTGGTAGACCGGTTCATGATTAGCAAGCTGATGGCAAAATCCGGAGGAAATGAGGCAGAAACCTTGCTTGCCACCTATGGCTTGTCCTTGATTTTGAAGCAGGGAACAAAGCTGATTTTCGGCGCCAATATCCAGTATGTGGAGAATCCGTTTCCGGGTGCTGTGTCCCTTGGCTCCGTAAGCATTCCCATTTATAACATTGTGGTGATTGTAGTATCCCTGTTGGTTTTATTACTGACATGGCTCCTTTTCTTTAAAACATCCTTTGGCAGACAGATGCGTGCTACAACAGGAAACAGAACCATGACAGAGTGTTTGGGTATCAATACCTCCAAGGTGGACGGCATTACCTTTGCATATGGTTTTGGACTTGCAGGTGTGGCAGGTGTTATGATTGCCCCGATTGTTGGTGTTACACCGTTCCTCGGTGAAAAATATTTAACCAATGCGTTCATGAACGTAATTGTCGGCGGATTAAATTCTTTATTGGGTACAGGCTTATCCTCTGCACTGATTGGAGAATCCATTACCGTCGTCAGTGGATTTAGTGATGAGGTTAGTGCCAAGCTTTTAATCTTTATCATTGTTATTATCTTAATCCGGTTTAAGCCGGAAGGATTATTTACGAAGGAGAGGAGATGATACTATGAAAAAGATGAGTATAAAAGGACTTCCTGTCAACCGTTACATTGATATGATTGTATTTTTGTTTTTACTGGTATTCCCGTTACTGTTTTCCCAGTTCCGTGTGGAATTAATGGGTAAGACCATGGTATATATGCTGTTTGCGCTGTCCCTTGACCTTCTCTGGGGATATGCAGGTCTGATGAGTATGGGTCATGCGGTATTGTTTGGTATTGGCGGCTATATTCTGGGACTTTCCTATGCATTAAAGGGCGGCGTGCCTGAGTATATGCGCCGTGTGGGCATGGATGAGATTCCGGTGTTTTTCAAGCCTTTGACCAATCCCACAGTAGCATTTTTCTTAAGTATTATATTGGCGGGAGCGGTGGCATTTATTCTTGGATACTTTATTTTTTCCAGCCGGATTAGTGGTGTTTTCTTCTCCCTTGTAACATTGGCGCTGGCAGAGATTTTCTCCACCTTTATATCCAACCAGACAGCCTATACAAATGGTTCCAATGGTCTGGAATCACTTCCGAGAGAGCTTTTTGGATGGCGTCTGGAATTAAATGAAATGTATTATGTTGTATTCCTTTTCCTGCTGGCGGTATATCTGTTCTGCCGGTGGCTGATGAATTCCCGTTTTGGAAAGACCCTGGAGGGGATTCGTGAAAATGAAGCGCGTCTTACCTTTATGGGATATAACCCAACCCATTTCAAGATTGCGGCATATGTCATTTCCGGTATGATTGCGGGGCTGGCAGGGGCATTATATATCCCAATGAATAACTTTATCTCTCCAAGTGATATTGGTGTAACGCTTTCTACTTATGTTTTAGTCTGGGTTGCCATTGGAGGTAAGGGAAATCTGACTGGTGCCTTAAGCGGTACATTGATTCTTTACTGGTTACAGATTCTTCTCTCTGAAAAGGTATCGGATTTGTGGTTACTGATTTTAGGTGTATTGATTATCTTTGTGATTTTTGTAATTCCAAAGGGAATTGTGGGCGTATTGCTTGATAAGCAGTACCAGAAGAAGGCACAGAAAATCATTAATGAGCGGAAGGAGGAAGAAGCGGTATGAGTACTCCATTTTTACAAATAAAACATCTGTCAGTGGATTTTAAAGGCTTTCAGGTTATTGATGATATTGATTTAGAGGTGGCAGAGGGTGAGCTGCGGGTAATTATCGGACCAAACGGTGCAGGCAAGACAACCCTGATGGATTTGATTACCGGAAAGACAAAGCCGGTTTCCGGTAAGATTTTTGTCGGCGGTGAAAATATCACGAAAAAAGACCCTGCCGTCATCTCTTCAAAGTATAAGGTAGGAAGAAAGTTCCAGGGACCAAATGTATTTGATAACATGACGGTATATGACAACATTTTGATGGCAGTTTCCGGCCACTCCACGGTTTTTAAGACTCTGGTATTCCGGAAGACAAAGGAGATTAAGGAGCAGGTTGATGAAATCCTTGGATTTATCAATCTGGAAAAGGAAAAGGAGATTTTGGCGGTTAACCTGTCCCACGGACAGAGGCAGTGGCTTGAGATTGGTATGGTAATCGCCCAGGACCCGAAGCTGATTATCTTAGATGAGCCCACAGCCGGTATGACAGCCTCTGAGACCTATAAGACAGGAGAACTGATTCTCCGGCTGGCAAAGACAGGAAAGCATACCATGCTCGTTATCGAGCACGACATGGACTTTGTAAAACAGATTGCACAGACGGTAACAGTTCTCTGCCAGGGTAAATTTCTTGCAGAGGGAACCTATGATGAGATTGAAAAAGACCCTAAGGTTATTGCAGTCTATTTAAATGATGTAGGCGAAGAAGAGGGGGCGTGAGTATGAGTCTTATTGCAAAGGAAATAAATGTAAACTATGGAAAAAGCAAGGTTGTGACAAATGTTTCCCTTGAAATTAAACAGGGAGAAAAGGTTGCTTTGCTTGGCAGAAACGGTGTTGGAAAGACAACATTAATGAAGGGAATTATCGGCGTTCTCCCAATTGACGGGAAGGGAACCCTCTCTCTGGATGACGAGGATTTGACAAAAAAACCGGCGCATCTGCATAACCTGGCAGGAATTGGTTATGTGCCACAGGGCAGAGAGATTATTCCGGATTTAACGGTAAAGGAGAACTTAGAGCTGGGAGGACTTGGCCATAAAGAGGTGGATATGAAAGCGCAGTATGAGAAGGTGTTAAATTACTTTCCTGCACTGAATCCACATTTAAGCCGTCCGGGCGGTGTATTATCCGGTGGACAGCAGCAGCAGCTTGCCATTGCAAGATGTCTGATGGGGGCACCGAAAATCCTGCTGTTAGATGAGCCTACAGAGGGAATCCAGCCCAATGTGGTCTTTGAAATTGCGGCAATCATCAACCGGATTTCAAAGGAGATGGGCTTAAGTGTGGTGGTAGTAGAACAGAATCTTAAATTTGCCAGAAGAATTGCGGAACGGTTTCTCATTATGCAGAAGGGAGAAATCGTGTGCAGTGGTGCAATGGAGGAGCTGACAGATGAGGTCAGCAGAAAATATCTTTCTGTATAGTACGGCGCAGGTCTGATATACGGGAAGGACGAATAGGAGGTTCTAACTTATGAAAAATTATGTAATTACAATTGCCAGAGGATTTGGCAGCGGCGGTAAGGATATCGGAAACCGTTTGTCCAAAGAGCTGGGGATTCCGTGCTATGAGAGACAGATTTTAGAGATGGCTTCCGAGCAGAGCGGACTGAGCCAGGAGTTGTTTAAGAATGTAGACGAAAAGCTGCCTACCGGATTTCTGCGTAAGAGATTACAGGGCTTTCCGAGCACCAACTATGTTGTGTCTCCTACCGAAAAGCATTTTGTGTCAGATGTGAATCTCTATAATATCCAGGCAAGGATTATCCGTGATTTGGCAAACACGGAATCCTGCATTATTATCGGTAAATGTGCGGATGTGGTGCTGAGGAACTTTGGCAACGTCATCAGTGTATATATTGAAGCTCCAAGGGAAGCCTGTGTCCAGTCCATTATGGAAAAAATGAGTGTGACGGAGCAGGAGGCAAACCGGATGATTTATCACACGGATAAATATCGTGCAGATTATTATAAGTATTATTCCGGCGGTGGCTGCTGGACCAATCCTACGAATTATGATTTAACCTTAAACAGTGCTAGAGTTGGACGCCAGCAGTGCGTGGAATTAATTAAGGATTACCTGAAGATTAAAGGATTTATTGAGGCATAAATATGAAAATAAAAATAATTAATCCAGATGTAAATGAGGCAATTTCCAAAATAATGGTTAACAGAGCGATGAAATATGTTTCCCAGGGAACAGAGGTATATTGTAACAGTCCTTCCTTTGGCGTGCATTCAGTAGATAATATGTTCACCTGGAACATATCATCGGTTTCTGTCATAGAAGAACTGTTAAAGTCAGAAAAGGAAGGCTTTGACGCCTATGTGGTTGGATGCTTCTGGAATCCGGGAGTTCTGGCGGCAAGGGAAGTAACGGAAAAGCCGGTGGTGGGGATTGGACAGGCAAGTCTTTTATATGCGCCGCTTCTTGGAGAGCGGGCATCCATCATCTGTGTCGGAGATACCAATCTTCACATTTATAAAGATGATGTAATCCGCTATGGTATGCAGGAGCGGATTGTATCTTTCCGCAGCGCCAATATAGCTTCCGAGGATTCCTTTACCAGGCCGGAGGAGACCGCAAAGATTATTGCCGAGGCGGCAATGCTGGCGGTGGAGGAGGACAAAGCAGACGTCATCCTTTTGGGGTGCGGTGTCATGTCCGAATTTTCAGAAATGGTATCTGATATGACAGGAGTTCCGGTTATAAACCCGATTGGTGCAGGTGTCAAAATGGCAGAGTCCCTGGCGCAGATGGGACTTAAAAACAGCAAGCGTTATTCCTATCATACTCCGGTTAACACGGAACTGGTTCAGATTCCGGGTATACTGAACGAAGTATAATTAAATTTTAGCTGATTCACAATATTTCCATACAGGAAAGCCGCTATATTTCCCTGATGCTTTAGGGAGTATAGCGGCTTCTTTTATGCTTTTTGTGCTCCGCCGCAGGCGGAGCGTTTCTCGGGGGCTGCCTGTAACCTTTTAGAACTGCGGCATGGTGAGAATATGCTCCGGCTCCTTTTCCATAAGGGTTTCTCCGTCCCGGACACTCAAAATTACCTTTGCGTTGCTGCGGATGGCTTCCAGCTCACTTTCGTCATTGATGACGATAAAGGATGCCGGATTTCCCTCTTTTATTCCATAGGTATCGGGAAGAGATAAGGTTTTTGCGCCATTGACTGTGACAAGGTCCAGTGCAGTTTCGATTTCTGGAATGCTCATCATATGTGACAGATGGAGTGCAAAATCCACCTGGTGAATCATATCACTGCTTCCCAACGGATACCATGGGTCGGAGATGGAATCCTGTCCAAGGCTTACATTGATACCGTTTCTGGTCAATTCATCAATCCGGGTCAGTCCGCGTCTCTTCGGATAGGAATCGTAACGCCCCTGCAGATAACAGTTTTCTGTCGGGCAGGAAATAAAGTTGATTTCCGACTGCTTGAATTTAGTCATCATTTTAAAGGCGTAGGCATTGCTATAGGAGCCCATTGCACAGGTATGGCTGGCAGTTGCTCTGGATTTTAAACCGGTGAAATATGCCTGGGCGGCAATGGTCTCTACAAAACGGGACTGTTCGTCATCGGTTTCATCACAGTGGAAGTCAAGAAGCTTGTCATACTTTTGTGCCAGTTCAAAGCCTTTCTCAATAGAAGCAACGCCCTGCTCCCTGGTAAACTCAAAATGTGGGATTCCTCCCACTACATCGGCTCCCATCTTAAGGGCTTCCTCCACTAACTCGGCACCCTCTGGATATGCATAATAGCCCTCCTGTGGAAATGCGATAATCTGAATCTGGACGATATCCTTTAATTCCGCTCTCAATTCCAGGATTGCCTTTAAAGCAGTCAGCTTCGGGTCACATACATCAACGTGGGTACGGATGTACTGAACACCATTTTGAATCTGGTAACGAAGCGCTTTCTTTGCACGTTCTTTGATGCCATCTATGGTAAGGGCTGATTTAGAAGCACTCCAGTTATCAATGGCTTCAAATAAGGTTCCACTTTCGGTAGCCTTATCCGGAAGGCTTGCCGTATACACATAGTCTAAATGAATGTGGGATTCTACAAATGGTTCACAAGTTAATTTTCCATTTAAATCAACCACCTCTGCATCCGGATAAGCGGCAGAAAGACCTGTCCCAATCTTTTTAAAAATTCCATTTTCTACGGCGAAATCCACACATTCATTTTGATGGCGGAGCTTCGCGTTTTTGTAAATTGTAAGTTTAGACATAATATTTCCTCCTCTTTTCAAAATTACTTAACCTCACCTTACCCCATTCTATTTTTCATTTCAATAGCTTTTGCTATAAGAAGACAAGTTTCGTTTCCTGTGACATAAAAATGCATTTTTTTTGTATATGGCATACAAAGAAATTAAAAAAGCCTGATGCTATAATGAAGGCAGCTAAATGGTCACAGGATGCTGCATATGACGGCGATGTGTGTAAAACATTTAGGGTGGAACAAAAAATGAGACTTTTTTGAAAGGAAGTGTATGGTATGGCAGCATTATTAGTGAAGAACGGAACAATTGTAACTGCTTCAGATGAATTTGTAGCGGATATTTATGCAGAGGATGGAAAAATTGTAGAAATTGGTGCGAACCTGGAACGAAAGGCAGATACGGTTGTGGATGCAGCCGGAAAATATGTTATGCCGGGTGGCGTTGACCAGCACACCCACTTTAATTTTAAATTTGGGGATGCGGTCGTTATGGGATGGGAAACCTCAACCGGAGCGGTGGTGGGAGGCACCACGACGGTCATTGATTTTGCAAACCAGGAGATTGGAAAATCCATGAAGGAATCCGTTGATTCTTATGTTGCTGACAGAATCGAGGGCAAGACCTGCTGTGATTATAATCTGCATACCGTTGTATTTGAGTCAAAGGATGAGATTATTGATGAAATTGCAAAGCTTCCGGAATATGGGATTTCAACCTGTAAACTATTCATGGCTTACAAGGGACATCCACAGCACTGTGATGATGATACCGTGTTAAAGGCTTTGATGAAGGCGGCACCGGCAGGTGTAACAATTATGACCCACTGCGAAAACGCAGAAATGATAGATGTATTACAAAAGCAGTGTCTTGCAGAGGGACACACGGAGCCATTTGGACATGCAATGTCCCGTCCGCCGATTGTTGAGACAGAGGCAACGGAGCGTGCCATCAGTCTGGCAAAGCTTGCAAAGGCGCCGCTTTATATCGTGCATGTTACAACTGAGGGTGCAATTGAAGCAGTCCGCAGAGCACAGTTAGAGGGATTCCCAATCTTTGGTGAGACCTGTACACATTACCTGACTCTTACCACAGATAATCTGGCGAAACCGGGCTTTGAAGGTGCAAAATATGTCTGTTCACCGGCTCTGAGAGGCCAGGAGGATTTAGATGCGCTATGGGAGGCTGTTGACCAGGGTGTATTAAATGCAATCAGCTCCGACCACTGTGGATTTAACTATTCGGTACATAAGCAGCAGGGAAAGGATGATTTTACCATGATTCCAAACGGGGCGCCGGGTATGCAGGACCGTATGCAGGTAGTCTGGACATATGGGGTAGAGACTGGAAAGATTTCCCGTCAGAAATATGTTGAGCTATGCTGTACGAACCCGGCTAAGAACAATGGCATTTATCCGCAAAAGGGTACCCTTTCCATCGGTTCTGATGCGGATATTTTAATCATGGATTCGGATTATGAGGGAACCTTTACAGTAGAAAACAGCTTACAGGGAGTTGATTTTAACGCCTATGAGGGCATGGCACAGAAGGGCAGAGTAGATAAAGTATTTTTACGCGGTGAAATGGTTGCAGATTGTGGGAAATATGTCGGAACCGCAGGCAGCGGCAAATTTGTGCCTGCTAAACCATTTGCAAGAGCATATCAATAAACAGGGGGGATGCAGTATGTTAATTAAAAATGCAAGACTGAGAGGTCAGAAGAATCCAACGGATATCTTAATTCAGGATGGAAAGATTGCAAGGATTGGTGCCGGAATTGAGGCGGCAGGAGAAGAGGTAATTGATGCAAAAGGAAATCTGGTCACTGCACCTTATGTGGATACCCATTGTCATTTGGACTATGTGGGAACCAGCAATCTGATTCGTCCCAATATGTCCGGTACATTGTTTGAAGCCATTGATATTATCGGTGAACAGGGAAAGGTGTCCACAAAAGAGAGTATTAAAGCCAATGCCAGAAAGGTATTAAACTGGCAGATTGCCAACGGAACACAATTTGTCCGCACCCATGTGAATACGGATGAAGAGGGATTGATTTCCTTACAGGCACTGCTGGAGCTTCGCGAGGAGTTAAAGGACTATATTACGATTCAGATTGTGGCATTTCCGCAGCTTGGCGTATATAAATATGACCATGCACTGGAAAATCTGGAGAAGGCGTTACAGATGGGAGCAGATGTAATCGGAGCCATTCCCCATTTTGAAGATACCAGGGAAGAGGGCGTGCAGTCTTTATATGATATTTTTGAACTGGCAGATAAATATCATACACTGGTGGATGTCCATTGTGATGAGATTGATGATGAACAGTCCCGTTTTGTAGAGACCGTTGCAAAGCAGGCAATTAAGCATGGCTTGTATAATAAGGTTACTGCCAGCCACACAACGGCAATGGGTTCCTATAACAACGCATATACATTTAAATTATTTGCCTTATTAAAGCGTTCAAGGATTAATATAATCTGCAATGCACCAATCAATATTACATTGCAGGGGCGTGGCGATACTTACCCAAAGCGCCGCGGCATTACGAGGGTAAAGGAATTTATGCAGGAGGGGATTAATGTCAGCATGGGTACAGATGATATTATGGACCCGTGTTATCCCCTTGGAACCGGTAATATGTTAGAGGTGCTTTTCATGGGGATTCATGTGTGCCACCTTACAGGATATCAGGAGCTGTATGATGCATTTGATTTGATTACGGATAACGGCGCCAGAACAATGAGTATTGAAGATTATGGCATTAAGGAGGGAAATACGGCAAATCTGCTGATTCTTTCCGGTACGGATGAATTAGATGTTATCCGCAGGATGTCGGTGCCTCTTTATTCTATCCATAACGGAAAGATTCTGGCAACCTGTACAGAGAAGCTTGGTAAAGTGTATGCAGAGAAGGATGAAACCGTAGATTTTACCATTTAATTGCGTTGATTTATCTGTATTACACAACAGAGGATTACCAAAGAAGAGTTTCACAAATGCCTAGAAAAGTGCATAGGCAAAAGGAGGATTTCATATGGGATATCCAACGGATTTGTTATCATCACGGGCGGTGGTAAAACCCGGTCTCTGGGCAGTCATCCCCAAGAACGGTTTAGTAAATAATGTGATTCCCGGTATTACCGGATGTAAGGTGAGTATTGTGGCGTCACCGAAAATGGGTGCCGGCTTTGCGGAGTATGTTGTGGAAGCAGAACAGCACGGAAAAACCACAGTTCCCTTTGGTGCGGAGGATGGGATTGAAACATTTTTATATGTTGTAGAAGGAAATGTTAAGCTTACAGTGGGAGAGGAGAAGGCTTCCTTTACGGAAGGTGGATATGCCTACGCTCCGGCAGGTGTGGGGATTTCCTTTCTCGTAACCAGCGAAAGGGCAAAGATATTGCTATATAAGCAGCGTTATATTCCATATCAGCAGCTTACCCCTCATATTGTAACCGGGAACATTCAGAATGTTCCATTCCGGATTTATGACGATATGGAAAATGTGCATATCAAGGATTTTCTTCCCACAGATGACCCTGCATTTGACATGAACATGCATATTTTATCCTTTGCCCCCGGCGGCTGCCATCCCTTTGTGGAGACACATGTACAGGAGCACGGAGCCTATATTCTATCCGGTGAGGGCATGTACCTGATGGATGATACCTGGCTTGGAATTAAGAAAGAGGATTTTATGTGGTTTGGGGCATATTGCCCACAGGCAGCCTATGGTGTGGGAACAGAGGAATTTTCCTACATTTATTCTAAGGATTGTAACCGTGATGTCCTGTTATAGCAAATGTGGCAAAGGGAGGAAGCAGTAATGAACAGAGCAGATAAAAAGCAGATTCAGGTATGGATTGATGGAATGAATCAATTTAATTCCACACCGGATTTTGGTACAACCCGTATTGTATTTACCAAGCCGGAGATTCAGAACCGTCAGTATGTAAAAGGAGAGTTTGAAAAGTTAGGACTTGAGGTGAAGGAAGATGCAGTGGGTAACATTTATGCAACCCTGAAGGGAAGTGATTCCTCACTGAAGCCGGTCTGGACAGGCTCTCATATTGATACTGTACCAAATGCAGGAAAATTTGACGGAATGGCAGGTGTTGTCTGTGGTATGGAGGCGGTCCGGCTGATGAAGGAAAGCGGGATTACCAACAAGCGTGACATAACGATTGTAGTATATACCTCGGAGGAACCCACCAGATACCGGTTAAGCTGTATCGGAAGCCGTGCCATATCTGGTGATTTGACCCTGGAGGATACGAAGCACATATTTGATTTAAGTGACCGTTCTTTATACGAGAAATTAACAGAGTTAAATTATGATTTGTCAAAGTTTAATGAAATCAGAAAATACCCGGGAGATGTATATGCATCGGTAGAGCTTCACATTGAACAGAATAACCGTTTGGAAAAAGCTGGACTTCCGATTGGACTTGTGAATAAGATTTGTGCACCATCTAATTATCTGGTGGAGGTGACGGGGGTACAGTCCCACGCCGGTGGAACGGATATGGAGGAGAGAAGGGACGCCTATGCCGCTTCCTGTGAAATGGCACTTGCCTTAGAGGAGATTGCTAAGGAATGTCCAAGCGAATTTAACACAGCAACCATTGGCTGCGTCAAGGTGGTTCCAGATGCAGTAAATGTGATTCCGGGTAAATGCATTTTTACCGTAGATATCCGCGACTGCAATATGGATACCAAGCAGGAGACTATTTTCCGGTTTACAAAAGCCTTTGAAGAGATTGCGGAAAAGAGAAAGGTGACAATATCCATTGAAGAGAAGAACAATGATGCTCCGCTTACCTGTGATGGGGCAATTCTTAACATGCTGGAGGAAAGCTGTAAGGAATTTGGTTTTCCGTATATGCATATGATTAGCGGGCCATATCACGATTCGTTATTTGTAGGAAGATTTGCGCCCACAGCTATGATTTTTGTTCCCAGCAAAAACGGAATCAGCCATAGTCCGGAGGAATGGACAGAGTTTGAAGAAATTGCACAGGGGGCAGATGTACTGGCATCTACTCTATATAAATTAGCAAACCAGACAGAAGAATTGGAACAGGGCTGAACCCATTGAAACTATGAAAAAACCCAGTCCGGGAGTTAAATAAATCAGAAAGAGGAAAACAAAATGAAAATCAGTCTTTTAGAGCCGCTTGGCGTATCAGAAGAAGTAATTAACAAATTATCTGCCAGGATGATTAAGGATGGACATGAATTCGTATATTATGACAGCAAAACGACGGATGTGGAGGAATTAAAGAAGAGAACAGCAGACAGTGATATCGTTATGATTGCAAATAATCCATATCCGGCGGAGGTGGTAAGCAGTGCCACAAAGTTAAAGATGTTATCTGTTGCGTTTACAGGCATTGACCATATTGACACAAAGGGGTGCAAGGAAAAGGGCATTATAGTCTGTAACGCAGCAGGTTACTCTAACCAGACTGTAGCAGAGCTTGTAATAGGTATGGCAGTAGCGGGACTTCGCAATGTGGCAAAGGCAGACAGGCTTGTCCGTAAAGGCGGCACCAGCGCCGGTATTGGCGGCAGGGAAATCTGTGGACGTACCGTAGGTATCATTGGTCTTGGCCAGATTGGGATGAAATGTGCGGCTTTGTTTCAGGCATTTGGGGCTCACGTCATTGCCTATAACCGCAGCCGGAATGAAAAAGCCGTTGCCATGGGCATTGAGTACAGGTCATTAGAGGAAGTATTATCTATGAGTGATATCCTGTCCTTAAACCTTCCGTTAAACGATGAGACAAGAGGTTTTATAACCGCAGATAAAATCGCAAAAATGAAACCGGATGCCGTATTTATTAACTGTGCCCGGGGACCGATTGTGGATAATGAAGCGCTGGCTTTGGCATTAAATAAAGGGAAGCTGGGCTTTGCCTGTGTGGATGTGTTTGATATGGAACCACCGATTCCATCTGATTATCCGCTGTTAAGTGCAAAAAATACTTTACTGACACCGCATCAGGCTTTCATTTCGGAGGAATCCATGCTTCGCCGTGCAGACATTGTTTTTCAGAATGTGTATGCTTATCTGGATGGAGCACCGGAAAACGTATGTAATATTTGAGATGGTTGTGTAAAATTATATAACAGGGAAGAAGGCGCATTTGTATTGGAAAAATACGGAGGCGTCTTTTCCTTTATAGAAAGCATATTTTCTGGGTTTGCAAAAATTTAACAAAAAATTTTGGCTATATAAACATTGTTATTTGCAGACAATAATATTATAATGTCTATTGGTGGGTGAGAAGGATATGTATAATAAAGGAGGCTGCAATGCGTAAGAAATCACATATTTCATTAGCGAAGCATATTGTTAATATTTCGGATATGCCGGGGTTTGACAGGCATCGAAAGGCTTTTTACGTAGGAAGTATTCTGCCAGACTGTAAGCCGTCATTTTTGACGAAGCGGCATGAAATTACAGAGACTTTTGATTTGGTGGAAAAAGGAATTCGGAAGCTGACAAAGAATTATAGAAGCATTGAAGATTTATCAACGATGTATTTTACAAAGCTGGGTGAGGTCATTCATTATATAGCAGATTATTTTACATTTCCCCATAATAAGGAATATGCAGGAAATATGAAACAGCATTGTATCTATGAGGGGAAATTAAAGCATAAGCTTCGGGAATATATTCGCAAACTTGATGAAAAAGATTTAAGAAAATGGAAATATAACCTGAGGTTAGAAGAGCTGGAATCCTTTAACAGTGTAGCTGATATTTGTGAATTTTTAAGGGAAGAGCATAGAAATTATATCCGCAGGGGAAATCATTCTGTGGAGGAGGACTGCAAATATATTGTCGGCATTTGCTCTAAGGTTGCCATGGCAATTTTGCATGTGTGTATTTTATCTATGGAGCATAAACGGGTATATGCCGTTGTCCATTAATATATAAATCTAAACAGACCAGCTCAGCGGCTGGTCTGTTTTTTCCTTACTTTTCTCTGATATCTGTTAAACTATAATCCGAATCTTCGGCACCGTAATTTTCTCCATAAAAGGCTCTAAAGAAGATATTGTCTGTCAGGTCCTCATCCACAAAGTATCCTACATGGTAGGTGACAGTTTTGCCGGCAGGAATTTTTGTGTGGAAGAAATGCTGGTTTGTGTTATCCGTTAAGGAGGCGTCAAAATACATAGGCTCCCAATATACATTATCGTAGTTGTCAACCTCCTCTGCGATTTCCAGTTTGCCATCTGAGGCTTCATTTATAAACATAATGTCATTGTAGGCACTGAAATCATTTTCGTCTTTATCAGAGGAATTGGTCACGCTGACAGTAACATAGACAAATTTTCTGCCAACGGTTTCTGTATTGATAACTTTACTAAGTGTATTGATTCCATCCCCATGGCTCCATTCATTCCGTTCATGGTCTATTACTTTGCCGGAGCTATCCACAAATTCATCCATGTCTCCGATAGGACTGAAGCAGCTCTGGTCAAAACCGCTGACAGAATCAAAGAATTCTACTTTTTCTACGGTCATTTCGCAGCCAGAATACAAATCAGTGGCAGGAAGTACTTCACCTACATTGTAATAGGTGGAAGGGAGTTTTTCTTTTTCTGATATACTGCTTCCTTCTGCGGCTGCTTTTTCAGCTTCCTCAACAGAAGCAGCATAGGAGACTGCGGTAGTTGCATTTGCTGCGTCGGTTTCTTCCAGGGTAATGTTTTCTGCAATTTTTTTCGCTTCGTCTTCGGTGATATCATAGCCTAAATAAGCTTCCACAAGATAGTGCTCTTTTTCAAAGACAACATACAACATTTTATCGTATGAAAGGCTGCTGTCCTTCTTGATAAGATAGGCGGGGTTTTCTCCGGCTGTAAATTCCGTTGTGGATAAGGAGGACAGATTAGAGAATACCATTTCTTCATCGGTATCCAATTTAGTTAAAAACGGACTGATGCCATGGGCAGCTTCGTCCTCGTCAGCGGGAACATAGTATTTAGAAGTATCACCGGGATATGGTTCACTTCCGGCAGGCAGATAGTTTAATACAAGCTTTACCGGCTTAAATTCGATAGCCTTTGTGTCAGCAGCAGTCTCTGTACTTGGAGATACTACCAATTCGGACTGGTAATTGTTCTTCTGGATATGCACCTTGTAGTAATTGGAGGCAGCAAAACATGTGGCTGGTAAGACGATAAATGCCAGAGCAAAAGCAGCAGCTATCTGGTATGGTTTATACCGGAACAGATGTAATTTTGGATGGCCGCTTAAGCTGTTTAAAAGCGTTTCTTTCTGTTTTTTGTAATCCTCTGAAAAATGGTAGGCTCCTTCATAATGGTCAAAGTCCTCCAGTGTGATATCTGTACCGGGAATATCAGAGGTGTTAAGATTATATTCGTTAAATGATTTTGTACTCATAATGCTCATCTCCTGTCATATTTTTTAGTGAGGTCACCGCGCGCTGCAGCCTTTTTCTGGCAGCGGCTTCGCTGATTTTAAGTGACTGTGCGATTTCTGTAATCGATAACTGCTTATAGTAATAGTCATTGATGATTTCCTTATAAATAAGGGGCAGCCTGCTGATTAGTCCTTTGATATAGATTTCATTTTCTATCTGCAGGGTTTCATTGATAGACGGATGGTCTGCGAAGGACTCCAGATTTTCATCTTCTGAGGAAGAGAAATAGCTGTTATTTATCTGGTTTCTTCGGTACATATCAATGGAAACGCTTTTGATAGTGGTTAATATATAATTGCGGCTTTTTCGTGAAGTGATATCACCGAATTGGGAAAGGTGCCGGGATAGCTTTATAAATGCTTCCTGTACAGCATCCTCCGCCTGATGATAGTCCTGCAAAATGGAATACGCCACTATAAGCATTTTCTGTTCATAAAGTTCATAGAGCTGTTCCATTAATTGCCGGTCACTGAGTGACTTCTTCATGTGTGCACTTCCTTTCTGTTTTGGTGTCCTATAGGCTGTTGGGGTTTGGGGCTGCGTGATAATTGCTGCAAGCCTTCAACCTGTGCATTTTGAACGTTCTAATTATTATAACGTATCATGGAGAGAAAAGTGGACAAAAAATGCAGTTACTATTCCTTTGGCTGCATAAAAATAAAGTGCGTAAGTTTAGTTACCAGTAACTTACACACTTTATAATACACATTCAAAAATTTATGTTGCCATACATATGAGAAAAATGTCCGGTGGACATTTTTTGAGTCTTTAAACACTCCATTCAAAATCCGGGTTGTCTGCACCGATTTCAAAATGGTATTTGGCAATACCAAGGTCAATCTTTGTATAAAAACCCATTCCGGCTTTTGCGGATACCTGGCTGCCATGGAGAGTAAACTGAAATTTCTGTTGATTCATTGCTGTAGGGGCAAGGAGTGCGGCGCTCACCCCGTTTTTGAACCAGTCTGGGACCTGCTCCTCTGCCTTTGCCACCTCTTCAAAGGATTTCGATTTGTGGGCTGCGCCCTGCGTTTCTCCGTAACCAACAGAAATGACAATGCATAATTTTTCTCCCGGTTCTATAGAAAAGGCAGATTTTATCTTAGTATATGTCATTGCAACCCAGCAGGTATTTAAGCCCAGCTGCTGTGCGCGCAGTACAAGACGTTCTCCATAGTAGCCGCACTTTTCGTCCAAATCGGCTCCTTTTTTTCCAATCATGGCAATATAATTTGTAACGCCGCTGAAATTTCCGTAATGTGCCATAAAGCCGTCAAAAGCCTTTGGTTCATTTGTCACAAGCTGGATATGCAATCCACTTTCCTTATTACAGCTTTCAATCTCTGCCTGCAATGCAGAAATAATTTCTGCGTCTAAAGGTCTGTTTTTATATTGCCGTACGCTATGGCGTACATTCATTGCTTCTGTCAAATTCATATTCTTTCTTTCCTCCATAGATATTGTTAATCTGAATTGTTCCTGTGCTCCGGCAGCTGCTTCATGATTTCCGTTGCATGCTTCAGCATGTTTATCAGTCTGTTCATTGCTTCCATATCCGCATCGAAGTAATAATAGTTCTTTGTCCCCTCCCGGCGCATTTTAAGTATTCCTGCATCCTTCAGTATTTGAATATGATGAGATACCGCCGGACGGGAAAGATGTGATTTTTCTGTAATGGTTCCAATGCGGACGCCATCGCAATGCTCCATCTGCATCATTTCAAGCATAAGATGCTGACGGTTTTCATCCCCTAATGCAAGTAAAATTTTCTGACAGCCTTTAAATTCTTCTGCTAAATGCCGGATATCCTCGCTGTGTACAGACAAAATATACACCTCCTTGGTTTAATTGCTTGAACCATTATATCACATTTCTTTATAAAAAAATGATTCGTAAAGAAAATCAAGACCATTATTTCTTCTGTCGTTAAAACCGTATTTTTCCCGTTGAGCCCCTCTTTTATTATTAATATTGTTTCACAAAAGGAAAAATACATGTATAATAGGAAACAGCAGATTAGCCGGTATGGCTTCTTCTGTTTCCGTTACAGATAAAAATATTGAATATAATGAATACACAAAAAAATTATGATTCTTAACACAGGCTGCAGGACCGATATTCCTGCTTATTACAGTGAATGGTTTTACAATCGAATAAAGGAAGGCTATGTTCTTGCCAGAAATCCATATTATCCGAACCAGGTAATGAAATATAGCCTTGATTCCCGGGTGGTGGACTGTCTGTGCTTTTGTACGAAGAATCCTGAGCCCATGCTGTCCCGGATGGAGGAAATCAGGCAGTTTAAGCAATTCTGGCATGTGACCATAACACCCTATGGCAAGGAGGTTGAACCATATGTGCCCGATAAGGAAAGGGTTATGGAGGCATTTAAGCGGTTGGCGGCAATAGTCGGAGTCAATGCAGTGGGCTGGCGGTATGACCCCATTTTTATTACGGACAAATATTCGCTGGATTTTCATGTAGATGCCTTCCGTAAAATGGCAGAAAACCTGGCAGGCTATACGCAAACCTGTGTCATCAGTTTTATTGATTTGTATGCGAAAACCAGACGGAATTTTTCAGGGATAAGAGAGGTTCCAAGGGCTGACCAGATTACAATTGCCAGGGAGTTCGTGGAAATCGGAAGGAAGTATGGAATTACCATCCGTTCCTGCTGTGAGGGGGCATTTTTAGAGGAATATGGTGTGGATGTTTCCGGCTGTATGACAAAGCAGGTTTTGGAAAAGGCAACTGGCGCGTCCCTTGACCTGGCGAAAATAAAAAAGCCTGCAAGGGAGGAATGCAATTGTCTGCTGGGGAATGATATTGGTATGTATAACACCTGTGGACACGGATGCCTTTACTGCTATGCCAATTATAACAGGAAAACAGTGGAACAGAATATGCGGTTTCACAATCCCCAATCGCCGCTCCTGGTGGGGGAATTATTGGAGGAGGATGTCATAAAGGAGGTAAAGCAGGTGTCCTTTTGCAGTGGACAGATGACGTTGCCATTGTAAGAATTGCAAAGAGGCTTCACGCAGCGCTTACTTTTCGGGGTTGTGTCTGTGAAAAAAATGCGTTAAAATGCAAAGAGTGTTTGTCTGGCTGGAAATGGAAAGAGACAGCAGATAATGGGAATGAAACATAAGAAAAGAGGATAAAATCATGGAATTATGGGATATTTACGATAGCAATAAGCAGCGTACCGGGCGCACCATGAAACGCAATGACTGGTGCCTGAAGGATGGAGAATATCATCTGACTGTCCTGGGCGTTGTCGCAAGACCGGATGGCAGATTCTTAATTACAAAGCGTGTCATGTCAAAGGCATGGGCTCCCGGCTGGTGGGAGGTGTCAGGTGGTGCAGTACAGGCAGGAGAGGATTCCAGGGATGCGGTTGTAAGAGAGGTAAAGGAAGAAACCGGACTTGATGTGTCGAATGCAGAGGGTGGATATTTATTTTCTTACCAGAGGGAAAATCCGGGTGAGGGTGATAACTATTTTGTGGATATCTACCGGTTTGTTATGGATTTTGACGAGACAGATGTAAAGCCCCAGGAAGAGGAAACCGATGGCTTTATGCTGGCAACAGCCGAGCAGATTGAGGAGTTTGCACAGCAGGGAATATTTTTACATTATGACAGCATAAAGAAAGCCTTTGAATGGTAAGGACACATATGGATGTTCCGGTTAATGCTTTATTTCCGTGCTTCTGAAATAGAGAGCTCGGTATTTTGTCGGTGTCATACCGGTTCTTTTATGAAAAATCTCTGTAAAATAGCTTTGGCTTGGGAAAGCCAGGGTAGAAGAAATCTGTGAAAGTGTATAATCCGAATAGACAAGCATATTCTGTGCAGTTTCAATTTTTTTGTTCTGAATATAGGCACTGACTGTAGTACCGGTTTCCTTTTTGAAAAGGCGGGATAAATAGGAAGGGTTTAAATGCACATATTCAGACAAGTCATTTATGGTGATTCTGGTATGCAAATGCTCGTAAATATAATCAACACAATCCGCAATATGCTTGGAACAGATTTTTTGCTTTCTCAGATTTTTCATTCTTCTGGTGTAATCCTCGCACATAACCGGGTGCAGGTCAGATACTTCCTCCGGTGTTCTGCACTGGTCTGCTTTCTGTATATAAAAATCACTTAAACCATAGGCGGTGGATAATTCCATTCCACCTTCAATACAATATCTGGCAACTAAGGCAGTTGTAATAACAAAATGATATTTCATATTCTGGAGAGGGTTCTCGGATAAAGTGCCAAGTCCGGGCTTATCAAGCAGTCTTTCCTGGCAAAGGGAGCGGACCTTTGCAATATTTCCGGATTTGATAATAGAGTAGAATTCCAGCTCCGGATTATAAGGTGCACGAAGGATATTATTTTCTCTCTGAATAAATTCTCTATAAAACAATTCTTTTTTTATATTCATGTTATTTCCTGCTTTCTTTACGCAATCGTTTTGATTATCCAATCTGAATCAGGTTTGTGATAGTAATATATTTTTGTGTTTACACCTATTCCTATTATATCATTATTTTTATAAAAAAGAAATAAAAATGATATATTCTGTGAAGATTCTGTGTTAAATATATAATCACAAACAAAATATAAAGCGCAGTGATAATTTCGGAAAGGAGGATGTATGAAGCTTAAAAATGGTATTAATTTAGGAGGTTATCTCTCACAATGTAATCATGAGACACAGCATTATGAACATTTCATAGGTGAGGACGATATAAAGCAGATTGCAGAGTGGGGATTTGACCACATCCGTATACCGATTGACTATGAGGTGCTTGAGGATGAGAAGGGAAATAAGAAAAAGGAGGGATATGGATATGTAGAGCGGCTGCTGGAATGGTGTGAACAATATAATCTGGGAACGGTATTGGATTTGCACAAGGCATATGGGTATGATTTCAATGATGCGGGCAATGGAAAGAAAAATAATTTGTTTTCAGATGATGCGCTTCAGGAGAGGTTTATCCGGCTATGGATTACTATTGCCAGTGCCTATGGTTCCTATGACAATGTGGCGTTTGAATTGTTAAATGAGGTTGTGGAAAAGGAAAATGCGGATGCATGGAACCGGTTAATACATAAGACGGTAACGGCAATCCGTGAGGTGGCAGCAACTACGCCAATAATCTATGGCGGCATTCAGTGGAACAGCGCCAGAACGCTGAAATTGCTGGAGACTCCCCAGGATGATAATATCATTTTCACCTTTCATTTTTATGAGCCGCTGCTTTTTACGCATCAGAAGGCACCATGGGTAGCAAATATGGATTCTGAAAAGGATATTTTTTATCCGGAATCCATGTCCTACTATCAGACCCGGTCAGAGGTTTTAGGATATCAGGGAGAGATTGTAATTAATGCAAAATCTGAAACCATGGGAAAAGAATTTATTGGTGAAATGGTCAATGACGCCGTTGAGGCTGCAAAGCGGGCAGGTGTGGGCTTGTATTGCGGAGAATTTGGAGTGATAGACAGGGCTCCTGCAGAGGACACAGTAAGATGGTTTGCGGATGTGAATCAAGTGTTTAAGGAAAATGATATAGGCGGAGCCATATGGAATTATAAAGAGAAGGATTTTGGCTTGCTCAGTGAGCATTATGACTCGATTCGTGACAATATAATTTCATCATGGACACAGGAGCAATAAAAAGACATGGCTGCAGGGTACGTTAACCTTAAATATAATGTAGTAGAAAGGACTGAACATATATGGGAAATGTAATGAAAAAAATAATCGCATTTATGATGGCAGTGGTGCTGGTTATGGGAACCATATCCATTGATTCCCAGGCTGCCTCAAAGAAAAAGGCTGTAAAGTCAATCAGTATTACAAATCTGGAGACAAAGACATTGGTATTGAAGCCTAAAAAAACATTTAAGCTTAAGACCAAGGTAAAAGTAAGTGGTAAGGTAAGCAAAAAAGTAACCTATTCATCTTCTAACAAAAAGGTTGCAACAGTAAGTAAAACAGGTAAGATTAAGGCTGTAAAAAAGGGAACAGCTAAAATTACAGTGAAAAGTGCAGCCAACAAGAAAAAGAAGGTGACAATCAAAGTTATTGTAGGTACACCGGTTAAAAAGGTTACCCTTAATAAGAAGAGTGCAAAGGCTTATGTTGGGGATACGATAAAATTAAAGGCTACAATATCTCCTAAAAAACCGAGTGTGAAAAAGCTGAAATATAGCAGCAGCAATACGGCAGTTGCAAAGGTTAGCAGCAAAGGTGTTGTTACCTGTCTGGCAGAGGGCAAAGCAAAGATTACAGTTAAGGCAACAGACGGAAGCGGAAAGAAAGCTGTTTGCAATGTGACGGTGCAGAAAAAGACAACCGAAGAGCCGACAACAGAGAAAAAACAGGATACTTCTACAACGGAAGATAAGAAGCCTGACAAAACTACAACAGAAGATAAAAAACCGGACAAAGATACAACAGAGGAGAAAAAGGATTTGTCCTATAGCGGTTACGAGCTTAAGTGGATGGATGATTTTGATGGAACTGCTTTAAACAGGGATAATTGGAATGTAGAAACCCATGAGCCGGGATGGGTAAACAGCGAATTACAGGAGTATGTTGATTCGGATGAGAATATTTATGTTAAAGACGGCAATCTGATTATTAAGCCGGTTAAGACAGTAGATGATGAAGGAAATGTGTCGTATACTTCCGGAAGAGTAAATACCCAGAATAAGCAGGATTTTACTTATGGTTTATTTGAGGTAAGAGCGAAGGTTCCGGAGGGACAGGGATATTTACCTGCATTCTGGATGATGCCGACAAATGAGAATCTTTATGGACAGTGGCCAAGATGTGGTGAGATTGATATTATGGAGGTAATGGGTCAGGAAAACAACAAGGCTTACGGAACAATCCATTATGGTAATCCCCACAGTGAAAGCCAGGGAACACATGTGTTAAATCAGGGAAATTACACGGACAGTTATCATGTTTTTTCCTGCGAATGGGAGCCTGGTAAGATTAGATGGTATGTAGACGGAATACTCTACCATGAGGAGAGTGACTGGTACTCAACCACTGCAGGACAGGGAACAGTTAGTTATCCGGCACCGTTTGACCAGCCGTTCTACATGATATTAAACCTTGCAGTAGGCGGAAGCTGGGTTGGCAATCCGAATGACAGTACGGATTTTGAGAATGCAGCATTTGTAATTGACTATGTAAAGGCATATCAGAAGGATAGCTACGATGAGAATGTATCAAAGCCTGAAAAGGAAGTAGTGTTAAGAGACCCGGACGAAAATGGTAACTATGTGAATAACGGTGATTTCGCAACAGCAGAAAGCTTAACGGATGATGAGGACTGGAAATTTATGACCGCTTTGGAGGGCGAGGCTGAGGCTGCTATTGAAAATAATAGCATTAAGGTGACAACTTCCAATGCCGGTACAGTGGATTACAGTGTGCAGCTGGTGCAGGCGGGGATTCCGTTTGAAAAGGGAGCTACATATACGGTAAGCTTTGATGCAAGAGCTACAGCAGCAAGAACAATGAAGACTGCCATAAAAGCTCCAGACCACGGGTATTCAGAATACATGACTGCAAAAACAGTAGACTTGACAACAGAGAATCAGACCTATTCTTATGAGTTTAAGATGACAAGTGATTCGGATGCCAATGGACGTTTGGAATTTAATATGGGAGCAGCCGGTTCTACAGAGAATATTTACATCAGTAATGTATCCATTAAAAAGACACAGGAAGCAAATCCGGATGAGAAGGAAGAAAAGACCATTTTGGCGGATGGAAACTATGTATATAACGGAAGCTTCCAGGAGGGTGAAGGACGTCTTGGATATTGGGAAATTACCAACAATGCGGATGCATCTGTTTCCGTAACCAATGCAAATACAGACCGCAAGTTAAAGGTTACTGTTGACAAGGATGGAACTGAGGCTGGTGATGTATTAGTAGCACAATCTGATTTGGCAATTGAAGGCGGCGGAACATATGCCCTGAGCTTTGATGCACAGGCAGATTCAGCAAGGGATATGAAGATTGTTGTTGCAGGACAGGAGCTGACTGCAAATCTTACAGAAGAGAGCAACTCATATAGCTTTAAGATTACAACAGCTGAAGGATTAACAGACAAGAATATTGTATTTTATATGGGAGAAAAAGGTACGGTTTATCTTGACAATGTAAGGCTTGTAGAAGATGCTTTGATTAAGAACGGCTCCTTTAATGCAGGCTTTGCAGGATATGAATGGTATGTGGATTCCTCTGCTGATGCAGCGAATGTTGTGGATAGTCTCAGCGAAGACAACGCAGCGGATTTTACAATTAAAGATACCGGAGACCAGGATTGGAAGATTCAGTTAAAGCAGAATAATGTGGAACTGGAAAAGGGACAGTGGTATAAATTAAGCTTCAAGGCGAAGTCCTCCCTTCCACGGAAAATCCGGGTGATTATGCAGGGAACAGAGGCTAAGAATTATGCGGTATATTCAGGTGAAAATACGGTGACACTGGATACGGACTATCAGACCTATGAAAAAACATTCCAGATGACAGCAGAAACGGATACGCAGGCATTTTTAAGCATCTGTCTCGGAAAAATTGATGAGAGAATCACAACACAGCATAGAGTGTGTGTGGATGACATCGTTTTAGAAAAGGTAGAAGCACCAGAGATACCGGAAGTAGAGCCGGGAGAGAATATTCTGAAGAATGGAGATTTTTCAGATGGTAGTACAAGCTGGGAGAATGCTGTAACTTCTCCGGGAGAGGCTTCCGTTTCCTTCGATGACAATAAAGCGGTTTATGACATTACAAATGTGGGAACGGCAGATTGGAATGTACAGTTAAAGCAGAACGATATTATGCTGGAAAAGGGCTGCAAGTATAAAATAAGCTTTAAGGCATGTTCTACGGAGGCGAGAACCATTAAACTGGCAATGCTGAGTTCAACCTATGCATGGTATGGTGGTGCGGATATCGCACTGGAGAAAGATGTAGAAAAAGATGTGGTGATAGAATTTACCATGGAAGCGGATACAGACGCTGCTACCACAATGGTAGTATCTATGGGACAGATATTTGAGGCGGACAATGTTACAGAAATTGACACTCCGGCTTCAACGATTACTCTATCTGATTTTGTTTTGGAAAAGGTGGCAACAGAATAGAAGCCCAGGGGCAGTTCAGTACGAACTGCCCCATATTTTATATTTCCTGTTGTTTATGAACATCAATAAAAAGGTGATAAACAAAATGACAGAGCAAATCATGATTGCTTTTTCATGAAGATATCCGATTGCAGTACTGCCGACCACCGCTCCTGAAATGAAGCATAGAATGATTCCATAATATAACAGCCCTTTTTTCAAATCTTCTTTTTTCTTTTCAAAGAAATAATTGCAGAGGTTTTCAGTGCCGCTTCGCAGGTTGCCGATACACATTGTTGTGGCAATTCCATTGCCATGGATTTTCCGGAAGCTTTCCACCTGGATTCCGCAGGAAAGGGAAGTCAGACTGTTGGCGAGCAGATTATATCCTGCCGGAATAAAACCAACCCATAATAAAATAACCGCTTCTATCAGTACGGAAATCTGCCGCCAGTGCAACAGGCTGATTTCTTTCCAGCTATGCCGAATCAAATCCGAAAGGATAATCCCGATTGTAAAAGAAAGGATGGGGCAGAGATACTGAAGCGCTGCTTTGTAATTTTGCTGTGACAGGTTTACTCCGAACAGAAGAATATTTCCGGTCTGGGCGTTTGCGAATACATGGTTTCTGCACAGATAGGAATAGGCATCCATAAAACCGCCGGACAGTGCCAGCAATATGCCTAATCTTATGGAGTCTGACATTTGTTTTTCCTGTTTCATCTTAGTTCCACCTTTTTAAGTAGTTATCATATTACTTGCAGCCAGATATAAAGCAGCTGGTATTATAGCAATGTTTATAAAACAATACTTATATTATTATAGGTGCAAGCTGGTAATATGTAAAATATATATTTTGTATTACTGATATATGATAAATATATAACAAAACCGAATTTCCGTAATATTAGAGAAAATAGTGTACAAGGGTTGACATGAAAGTGAGCTTTAATGATATAATATCTATCAAATGTAACATAAAGGAGGATGTGTATTATGGCATGTTTTATAGTACCGGCAGCGGAGGCAATTGTTACAACTGTTATGGAGAAAGCTTTTCAGGCAAAAGAAAAAGAGGAAGCGTTGAAGCTTGATACAGCAGAAGCAGTGGTAAAGACAAAGCTTCCATTTTCAAGGAAATTATCATGGCTGAATAAGATGTTATGGGGTGGCTCTGCTTTGCTTGCATTTGAGCATGTATGGCATGGTGAAGTGGTACCCTGGTTCCCATTCCTGACAGCAATGGAAAATGCAGAGGAAGCCACGGCGATGCTGCATGAAATGTCAACAGTGGGCGTTTCAATGGCAGCGCTGGTAACGGTTGTATGGGGTATTATGGTGCTTGTGACCAAGACAATGGAAAAGAGTGCCGAAAAAGCCGTGCAGCCTATAAAGAAATAGGAGAGATACATAATGACATTATTGATAACAGTTTTTGCAGCCGTGCTTAGTACGGCAATCTGGTATAAAAAAGCACCGGCAGACGATTTACAAATCGGTACATTGTGCCTCATGTATTGGGGAGCATCCCTGATGTGGATGGTAGACGCTGTTTTTGAATATGGGCAGCTGAAGTCGGAATTTTTTACACCGGCACCGGCAGATATGCTGAATGATGCATTTCTTGGCTTTTCCGTGGTGGCGTTTGGTCTGGTAATCTGGATTGTTATTCTGCTTGTAAAGGACCCCAAGGGTGTTGTGAAGGCGGTATTGTTCAGACAGAAGAAATAAGCCATTTGAACGGTGAGGTGTTGGATGCATGACAATAGATGAGATTTTGGAAGAAGTCCGCATGGGAAAAATGTCAACAGAGGAAGCTAAAAAACAGATTTCCGGTTATCAGGAAATGGGGTATGCCAAGCTGGATTTAGACCGCAGGCATAGGACAGGCTTTGCTGAGGTTGTGTATTGCAGCGGGAAGACCGTGGAACAGCTGCAGCACATTTATGAGCGGATTTATCGGGATGAGGGAGAGGTTCTTGGAACCAGAGCGTCAAAGGAACAGTATGATGCTTTGAAACCACACTTTAACGGACTTATCTTTGATTCGCTTTCCCATATTTTAAAAATTGAAAAGGCAGATAAACAGCATATCGGGAATATTGCAGTTTGTACCGCAGGAACAGCAGACATTCCGGTTGCAGAGGAGGCCGCACAGACGGCAGAATTTTTTGGAACCAGGGTGGAGCGCATTTATGATGTGGGCGTGTGTGGAATACACAGACTGCTTTCCCAATCAGAAAAGCTTCAGAATGCCAATTGTGTGGTAGCAGTGGCAGGGATGGAGGGGGCACTGGCAAGCGTCATCGGCGGGCTTGTCAGAAATCCGGTGATTGCGGTGCCTACCTCTGTGGGATATGGCGCCAGCCTGAATGGACTTTCCGCATTATTAACCATGGTTAATTCCTGTGCCAATGGCATAGCGGTTGTAAATATTGATAACGGCTATGGCGCAGGGTATATGGCAACGCAGATTAACCGGCTGGCACAAGGAGACAGAAAATGATTGGAGATTCATATTCAGAAAAATGTACCATGCTGCAGCAGCTTATGCAGATCTATGCAAAGGATAATGTAATGGTCGCTTTTTCAGGGGGCGTGGACAGCAGCCTTCTGTTGAAAATGGCAGTTATGTATGCAGGCGGACAGGAAATAAAGGTGTATGCTGTCACGGCAGATACAGAATTGCATGCGTTACAGGATATACAGATTGCAAAGCAGATTGCAGAGGAGCTTGGTGCCGTCCATATTGTTTTAAAGCTGCGGGAATTAGAGCAGGCAGGAATCCGTAATAATCCGATAGACCGGTGCTACCGCTGTAAGAAATACCTGTTTGGAAGGATAAAGGAAAAGGCGGAAGAACTGGAGGCTTTCACGGTATTAGAGGGAACCAATGCAGATGATATGCTGGCATACCGTCCGGGGATTAAGGCAGTGGAGGAGCTGGGGATAAAAAGCCCCTTAAGAGAAGCCGGATTTACCAAAGAAGAAGTCAGAAGACTGGCAAAGGAGTATGGAATTTCAACAGCAGACCGGCCTTCTGCCCCATGTCTGGCAACCCGGTTTCCGTATGGAGAAGCTCTGGAAAAAGAAAAGCTGATAAGGGTGGAACAGGGGGAACAATTCCTTCATTCCATGGGATTTTACAATGTCAGACTGAGGGCACATGGAGATATTGCCCGGCTTGAAGTGGATGAAAAGGATATGGAAAAACTGCTTGAAAACAAAAAGGGTATCATAAATTACCTGAAAGCTTTGGGCTGGCAGTATATTACCATGGATTTAGAAGGATTCCGTTCCGGCAGTATGGACATACATATGAATTAAAAAAATATGCAGGTATCTGATTACTGCAAAGGGATATAAGAGAAGGAGACGGAAAATGGAACAGACATTATATCTGGAGTGTTACTCCGGTATCAGTGGAGATATGACGGTGGCTGCCTTGCTGGATTTAGGGGCTGATGAAGCTGTATTGCGCCAGGTGTTAGACAGTCTTCCGTTAGAAGGCTTCCGGATAGAAATAAACAGGGTTATGAAGTCCGGGATTGATGCCTGTGATTTCAATGTTATTCTGGAAGACAGTGATAACCATGACCACGATATGGAATATCTGTATGGACATATGCATCATAAGGAGCATGCCCATGATGCCCGGGAGGAAGCGCATTCCCATAGTGGACAGTTTATACACAGCCATACTCATGGGCATTCCCATGAAACTGTACAGATTCATACAGATTCCCATACCCATGAACATGAACACCACCATACCCATAGTCATGTGCACAGAGGGATGAAGGAAATACGGGAAATCATTGAAGCGGGAAATATGACAGAAGGGGCGCGCAGCCTTGCACTCAAGATTTTTTCCATACTGGCAGAGGCGGAGTCCAAGGCACACCGCGTACCGGTGGAGGAGGTGCATTTTCATGAGGTGGGGGCAGTTGACTCCATCGTGGATATCGTGGCAGTGGCAGTGTGCCTGGATAATCTTAACATAAAAAATGTAATTGTCCCGGAATTGCGGGAAGGAAAAGGGACAGTACGGTGCCAGCACGGCATTTTGCCGGTTCCTGTACCGGCAGTTATCAATATCCTGCAGGCATACCGTCTTCCGGTTCAGATTACAGACATTACCGGTGAGCTGGTAACGCCCACCGGGGCGGCAGTTGTGGCGGCAATCAGAACCGCAGGTCGTTTGCCACTGAAATTTACCATTAAAAAGACAGGTCTTGGCGCCGGAAAGCGGGAATATGAATGTCCCGGCATTTTAAGAGCCATGCTGATTGAAGAAACAGAAGGCTAGAAAGATAACAGGGGATGAAATAAATGTTTCATCCCCTGTTATTCTTACCGGAATTCTTCCGGAATGTCTTCCGGCTTCATTGTCTCATGTATTTTGCAGGTTCCGGCAGCCTTTGCCGTTTCATAATACCAATGCTTATAATTCAGTGTCTTTAAGGTTTCCTGCATTTGTGCAATCTGATTCAGTACGGCTTCTCTTTGCCGGTCGATTAACTGGAGCCGCTGTTCGATGGTAGAGTCACCCTCCATGCACCAGTCAATAAAGGTCTTAATATCTTTAATGGACATACCTGTCTTTTTCAGGCATTCAATAATGTGCAGCCATTCAAAATCCTCATCCTTAAACATGCGGATTCCACCGTCAGAACGCTCCACAAAGGGCAGGAGCCCTTCCTTGTCGTAGTAACGAAGGGTGGAAGGAGCCACATTTAATTTTTTCGCCATTTCTCCTACTGTATATAACCTGTCTCTTATACACATCTCCGAGCCCACGAGACCGGAGCCTATCT
>ENA-OYZN01000077-OYZN01000077.1-human-gut-metagenome-genome-assembly--contig:-NODE-77-length-73537-cov-12.546079_pt1 | contig 73537 bp, 56 predicted proteins | sample MGYA00243294_ERZ653483 | MGnify/ENA primary metagenome ERZ653483 (study PRJEB26926, sample SAMN06165155) | human gut metagenome | biome: ENVO:00009003; feature: ENVO:2100002; material: ENVO:00002003... | reverse complement strand
ACAAGGCTATTCGTCGGCAGCGTCAGATGTGTATAAGAGACAGATTTAACGTATCATAAATATACGGAAATTAATTCTAACAAAAGGAGAATATCCATGTTAAAGAAAAATGTGATTGTCGCCCAATCAGGAGGACCAACCGTTGCTATTAACGCTTCCTTAGCCGGAGTTGTCCAGTCTGCACTTCAAAGTGAAGCCTATGATATTGTCTATGGCTCCATCAACGGCATTCTCGGCATTTTAGAAGACCGTTTATTAAACATCAACGAAAAAGCTGCTGCGACTCCTGATTTTATTAATACTCTGAAAATAACTCCTGCCATGTACTTAGGCTCCTGCCGGTACAAGCTGCCGGATTATGAGGATGATGACGCCACCTATGCCTTTATCTTCCATCAGTTTAAGAAATACAACATCGGCGCTTTTTTTTACATTGGTGGAAATGATTCCATGGATACGGTATTAAAGCTCAGCCACTATGGCGAACAGATTGGAAGCGATATCCGCATTATTGGGATTCCCAAAACAGTGGACAACGACTTGTGCATTACAGACCACACTCCCGGATATGGTTCAGCAGCCAAATATGTAGCCTCCTCTATCTTAGAGGTAGCCCATGACACCTATATTTACAGTGTAAAAAGTGTGACTATCGTGGAAATTATGGGAAGGGATGCCGGCTGGCTGACTGCTGCATCGGCTCTTGCGAGAAATTCCTACAACACTGCACCCCACCTGATTTATTTTCCCGAGGTTCCCTTTGATAAGGACCAGTTTATCTCAGATGTAAAAGAACAGCTCACAAAACGCAACAATGTTATTGTCGCTGTATCAGAAGGCATCCGGGACAAGGACGGCAATTATTTCAGTGCCGCAAAGCCTACCAGCGACCAGTTTGGACATGCACAGCTAAGCGGTACCGGAAAATGTCTGGAATATTTCATCAAGGAAGCCGTCAATGTCAAAGTGCGCTCCATTGAGTTAAATGTATTACAGCGCTGTGCAGCACATATTTCCTCCCTCACCGATATTGAGGAAGCCTTTTCCCTTGGCTGCCATGCTGTTGAATACGCCATCAAAGGAATGTCAAAATGTATGCTGACCCTGAAGCGGACTTCTGACACACCATACCAGACCGTTATTGAAACGGCAGATATCAAAAATATCGCCAACGAAGCAAAGTCCATTCCAAGAGAATGGATTAACGCTGCCGGCAACGATGTAACCCCGAAGCTTATGCAGTACATGGCTCCACTGATTACCGGGGAGCCGAACATTACTTACAAAAACGGACTGCCTGTATATTTGCCGGTAGACCATCTTTCCCCGGGAAAATAGCATATGCATACACTGCCACAGCTTCCAGAACAGCCTTTTTTATAAATCCCCTGGCTATTCTTAAAGGCTGTGGCATTTTTACAGCTTCATATTGCCAGAATCCGGTCTCTTAATTTCATCATATTCTGGTCCACATCTGCAATCACTTCCGCATAATGTTTTAATTCACTGGATATCTCCTCCGCCTGCTGTACTTCTTTCTTATAGAGCAGCTGGTAATCCAATACGGACCAGAAATCCATGGCAACCGTCCTTAACTGGATTTCCACTTTTACCCATTCCTCTTTTTTTGTCATATAAATGGGAACCTCCACAATCAGATGCAGACTTTGATATCCGGTTTCCTTCGGCTCTTTGATATAATCCTTCTCCTTCACAATCCGGATATCTCCCTGCAGGCTTAAGCATTTTACAATCTCGTATACATCATCCTGAAACAGACAGGTAACCCGTATGCCGATTATGTCGTTTAACTTCTTTTTTGCCTCTTTCAAGTTTATTTTCAGACCCTTGCGCTGGAGCTTCCGGTATATACTCTCCGCTGACTTAATCCGGTGTGTTACCTGGCTGATTACAACCCGGTCCTTGCGTTCTCTGAGTTCTAAATCAATCATGGACAATTTAGCTTCAATAGTTTGAATCGCCCACAGACATTTTAACTGGTATTCATTATCCGAAAGGGACATCTTAAAATCGGATATGATTTTCTTTTCCGCTTTGGTATAGCTATTCCGCTTTTTACTCCCTGCCGGCCTTTTTCCTTCACTGTCCTTCCGGCTTTTCTCTTCTTTTTTGTTTTCCTCTTCCGGTTGTTTCACACATCTGCCTCCTGTTTTACCGATTTTGAGTTTCTTTTTATAGAGCTTTACTGTTTCTTACCTGTTCCCCATATGCATGGCAACATAAAAAATACCATGCTATGTTATATATATACGCTTTAACATAGCATGGTATTCCTGTTATTTCTATCCTAAGTACGATATATTTGCGTTAAATGCATGTTAATTTACCGGTCCCATTTATCACAGAGACTGTTAATCTGGTCTGTAAATCTTACCAAATCCTTATTCGCTCCGCCCTTATTATGGGCAATGACAGTAAGCAGCCGGTTACCGGCAGCAACAAGACGGTCAAATATTGCCTGTGCCCGGAATGCCTTCTGGCTGATTTTTACCTTCCTGGTGGCAACACCCTGGAAGATTAATTCATCTGCAGCAAGGTCAAACTCTGCCCCGGAAAACGGAGCGATGGCTTCATACCCTTCATCCTGAATCATTCCCTTAAAATGCTCACACACCAGGTCTTCGCCATGGACTACAAATACCTTTGGCTTTGGCTCAAATGCATGCAGCCATTTTAACAGACCTGCCTGGTCTGCGTGACCACTGATACCGTCTAACTTTTCAATTCTGGCACGCACCTCAATCTGCTCTCCAAAAAGCTTAACATTTGGAGCGCCCTCTAAAATACTGCGTCCCAGTGTTCCATGTGCCTGATATCCCACAAACAGAATGGTACACTCTTTTCTCCATAAATTATGCTTTAAATGATGCCGGATTCGCCCTGCCTCACACATACCGGAAGCAGAGATAATTACTTTTGGCTTCAAATCAAAGTTAATTGCCTTTGAATCATCACTGGTAACAGAGGTCTTAAGCCCCGGAAAAGCAATCGGATTAATGCCCTGGCGGATTAACTCCATCGCTTCCTCGTCAAAGCAGTTATCAATATTTTGGTTAAATATATTCGTAGCCTCTATCGCCAGGGGACTGTCCACATATACCTCAAAGCCCTCATACTCCGGCAGCAGGCGGTCATATTTTATCTTCCGGATAAAGTATAACAGCTCCTGGGTTCTGCCCACCGCAAAGGATGGAATGACAACATTTCCACCTTTATCAAAGGTTTCCTTTATAATTCTGGAAAGCTCTGCCACATAGTCCGGAGTTCCCCCGTGGTTACGGTCACCATAGGTGGATTCCATCACCACATAATCCGCTTCCTTCAGATACTGCGGGTCCTTGATAATTGGCTGGTTCACATTGCCAATATCGCCGGAAAATACAACCTTTTTTGAGATATCCCCCTCTGTCAGCCACACCTCAATGCTGGCAGAGCCAAGGAGATGCCCCACATCCGAAAACCGGATTTTGATACCATCTGTCAAATCAATCATATCCCCATACCGGCATGGAACAAAATGCTCCAATACCCCAATCGCATCATTCATACTGTAAAGGGGTACATATTCCTCCCCGCCAGCCCTTTTTGCCTTCCGGTTTCTCCACTCTGCTTCAAATTCCTGGATATGCGCACTGTCTCTCAGCATAATCTGGCAAAGGTCCGTGGTTGCCTTCGTGGTATACACCTGTCCCCGGAATCCCTTTGCATACATCAGCGGCAGCAGCCCGGAATGGTCGATGTGGGCATGGGTAAGCAATATGTAATCCACATCCGAAGGATTCATAGGCAGTGCCTGATTCTCATACACATCCTGTCCCTGCTCCATACCACAGTCTACCAAAATATTTTTGCCACACGCCTGCAGACAGTGACAGCTCCCTGTCACTTCATGGTCTGCCCCAATAAATACTAACTTCATACTAAACACCCCTTTATAACTAGAATTAAATTAAATGCAGTTTTTCTGCAACCCGGGCAAGCAGCGCCCCCTTTGGAAATGCCAGAAGCATCTCCTTTGTATAACCTCCTATCTTAATCATTGAAATAAAATAAGTACAGGCTGCAAGGACAATTGCAGTTATAACCGCCACTGCATTGCTGATAAATGCACCTGCTACATAACCCAATACCAAATTAAGCCCCTTATATACCAAAATTGCCACAATTCCCATAATAGCGGAGGACGCTACCGGCAGCCACACGGTCTGCTTCCATTCCAGCCTGAAATTCACATACTTTTTAACAAAATGGTAATTAATCAGCACAACAATAACCGCATAAAATGCTGTTGCAAAAATCAGGGAATAAATCCCCAGCTTTGCAGCTCCAATCAGCGGAACCAGTAAGAAAACATGCAGCACCAGCGCCGTTGCTGAGCTTATAACCGGAATATTCACCTTGCCAATCCCCTGCAGTACCCCATTCAGCACACTGGAAATTCCATATAATATTATGGAAATTCCTCCAAGCAAAAGCAACACTGCCACAGTATGGGTATCCTCCGCAGACAGGCTGTAATACACAAGACGGACAATCGGTTTGCCAAGCACTGCAAACCCCACCGCACATGGCACCGTTAACACCATTGTCAGCTGCATGGACTGGGAAATCTTACGGTTACATTCCTGTTTATTATTTGCCGCATAGGCACTGGAAACACTGGGAATAACCGCAGATGCCACCGCTGCCGCCATGGCAATAGGTACATTGGCAAGAACCAGATACATTCTGCTGTACAGACCATACTGTCCGTCAATCACCTCACCACTCATGCCCATATGCTGCAGCATTTTTTGATAGATTGTCATATCCAGCGTCACATTCACATTATAGATAAAGGAACTGAAAATAATCGGCGTTGCAATTAACAGCAGCAGCTTTACAACCTCCCGGTAAGACATCACTGAGGTAGTTGTATCCCGGGATATTCTTTCCCCAAGCTCCTTCTTCTCACTGTGGAACAGGAAAATCATGTAACATAATCCGGCTACCACTGCGGCTCCGGTACCCACTGTTCCACCGGCGGCTCCATATTTCGCCGTTTCATCTCCATATCCCATTGCCTCTGCCCACTGCATAAACACCAGTGCCGCCACAATGCTGACAACTGCATTAAAAATCTGCTCCACTATCTGAGAGATGGAGGTGGGCACCATATTACCGTAGGCCTGGAAATATCCGCGGTATACGCTTAAAAATCCTGATAAAAAAATAGTAGGTGCCAGAATCCTCAAAGACAACACCGCATTTTCTGTCACGAAAAGGGGAGCGCAGACATAGGTGAATATCGCAGCTATTCCACCCACTACCAATACATACAGCATTGCACCGTTAAATATGCGTTTCACATTCCGGTACTCACCCTTTTCAATCCGTTCTGCCATAATCTTAGAAACCGCCGCCGGTATGCTGAAGGTCGCAATTAATAAAATCAGCGCATAGACTGTCTGTGCTGCTCCATAATAACCGTTTCCCTCTGTGCTTAAAATATTTGCAAAGGGAATATTATATAACATTCCAATCAATTTCGACACAATACTGGCAACCGCTAAAATGGTAGCCTGCATTGCAAAATTACCCGATATCTTTCTCTTTTTACCCATATGTCATTCCTTGTTTGTTTTCTATAGTTTCGTTCTTCTAACGCATTAAGTGATAATAGTATACCACATCCGGAGATTTATTAAAAGCTTATGCCCAAAAAAGCAGGAACTTTTTACCAGAAAGTCCCTGCTCTTTTTATCTCAGTGCAGCAAAACACACAAGAATTTTATATTATTGTTCGGCTCCATCAGAAAGAGGAATCACACAATCTCCAAATTGTATTGCCGATACCCCGCCCACATTAAGATATCCGGTATAATTCACTACTATAATATACTCATCCTCCGTATCAGTAGTATATCCGGTATTATTTCCCGGAGTAAAATAGCTTCCGCCTTCATACTGTATATAAATATCCCATGGGTCTACTGCAATGTGCGTATCTGTATCCAGGTCATACCAATCCATAAATTCCATATATTCTCCCTGATAGGTACCCGCCTTTACCTGTTCAAAAACTTTATGTTCTTCTGCTTCTGTCAGATTCTTAGCCACCTCCAGTGGAATGCCACAAATACCTCTCCACTCTGCCGATTCATATTCTCCTAAACCTGCTGGTCCTTTTTCCTGCTGTTCTTTACTTTGTATCAGATAGATGCCATCTGCTTTCATCAACCCCTGCTCATCTATGGTTTCTTTATCCAGATAGCAGGTGATACCTGTGGAGCTTAATTCCACTTTGTTAAGCTGAAAGATTTTCCCATACAGTGTATATTCCTTTTCAAACACATACGTCTTATTGCTCTTGTTTTCCGATTTCGGGATGGTCCAGCTTAATTCCCAGTCTCCCTCTACTATCTTATCCGGACTGGTCTGGGTATTTCCGGTAAAATTGTGAATTTTCAGGTACACGGTATCACCATTCAGATTACTATCCGGAGTGACACTGGCAGAAATATTATATATTATATACTCCAAATCTTCGCTTCCGCTCTTTGTCCCTTCTATAAAAGCGGTTTTCAGTCCTTTTCCGGTATAATCATTTTCCTTTCCGCCTTCACTAATAGTCTGGTGAGAATTTTCAAAGGAAATTTCATAGTCCGGGTTGGTATCTGCAAGCTGCCTGGCTACCTCCTCATCCTCTGCCTGGATTTTCAAATAACAATCCAGATGATTGCCGGATGCCACAGTCTGGAGCACTTCAATCCGGATGCCGTTATCTTCCGCCACCGCATCCACTTCATTTACCAGACCTTCTTCCACCATCTTTTCCTGTGTCTGCTCGTCAGACTCTATATTATATTTTTCTGCCACATACTTATCCCACAATAAAGCTTTTGCTGCGGCTGTTGTTCCGATACAGAGTACCACACAGGCTGCCACCGGAGCCGCATACCTTACAAAAGATTTCTGTTTTCCCATGCTTCCATGTCCGCCTGCTTTTCTTCCCTCCTCCAATACCTGCTGCTTCATCTCATCCGTAAATTTCATATGATGCAGGCTGTTATCCATTATATTCTTTAATTCATTCATAACAAAACACCTCCGCTAATTCCGGTTTTAATTTTTTTCTTCCCCTGACCAGCCTTGCCTTAATCGTGGACTCCTTTTCATTTAACAGACTGGCAATTTCCGGGATTGTGAGTTCCTGGTAATAGTACAGCAGAATAACCTCCCTGTACTTTGTGGATAGCTTTCCAATCTCAGCTAACACCATCTGCCTGTCTAAAAAGGTGTCATAGTGTTCAGTGGTATCCACCTCTGTAATTTCTTTGTCAGAACGGCATTTCCACCAATGGGTCCGCATCTGGTTTTTGCATAGATTAATGGCAATTTTTAATATCCATGTCTTAATAGATGCCTTATTTTGAAATTCTTCATAATGCTCGTATACTTTAATAAAGGTCTCCTGTGCCACATCTTCTGCCAGCTGGTAATCATGCAGATAGATATAACACATCCGCAGGACACTGTCGCCATATTCATCCATAAGAATGGTAAGCTGCTTTTCGATATCTTCGTTTTGCTCCATACTCTCTTGCCTCCTTTCACTAATTAGACACAACCGACCGCAAAAAAGTTACATTTTTTGCAAAGACTGCATACACGCGGAAAAAGAGTCAAAAAAAGAGTGCCCCAAAAGTCATGGAAAAACTTTAGAGACACTCTTTTCTCACACATATATCCTATCTGCGGTTATAATTTATCAGACAGCCCTTTAAGATAATCTCTCTCTCATCATCTGTCAAATCCCCTAAATGGAAGGTCAGCTCTCTCATATCCTTATTCACCACATATGCTTTGATATCGTCATTCTTTTCCTTTACCGCCTTCGCAATATCCGGAATAAAGATATAGTCATCAATGTCAAATGCATAATCCTCCGGCATAAGGAATGGAAGCATTCCCCAGTTAATCAGATTAGAACGGTATCTCTTCGTTGCGTATTCCTTCGCAACATTTGCCCAGCCGCCAAGCACCTTCTGACAGGAAGCTGCCTGTTCACGGGCAGAACCATCTCCCGGCTTTACCGCAAAAATAGTAGAACCAACTCCTGTATTGTCATGGTTAACCTCCGGGAAGGTCTCCTTAATCTTATGCATGATTTCCTTCATCTCCGGATATGCTTCACCCATGCATTTCCCTTCTTCTCTTACTTTCTCCACTGCCTGGATTGCCTTGGCACGTCCCACATATTCAGGGTCCTTGCGGGATAAGGTAAACTCTGCCAGTCCCAATGGATTGGAGCGGTAAGAAGAGGTCTCTCCGGAAGGAATCAGCTCATCCGTGGTAGTCACCGGGTCATTGATAACGGAGGCAACCTTCAAAAGCAGATTATCTGTCAATGCCACCATGGCAGGCCAGTCCTTAATATTCGGGCCAAATTTAATCTCCACGCTTGGGTCTGCTTTTCCCACACCATTATAAACACGGTTCTCATAAATAGACTTGTCAAAATAATATTTTGGATTGCTGTAATTAACATCTATATCTGTTGCTGCGGTTAGATATCCCTTATTTGCAGCGGTTGCCGCAATGGAACGGGCATCCATCAAAGCCACAGAAGATATCTGACCATTCTGAACCTTAGAGCCTTCACGGTTCGGGAAGTTTCTGGTGGAATGACGGATGGAAAATGCATTATTAGCCGGTGTATCACCAGCACCAAAGCATGGTCCGCAGAATGCAGTTTTCACAATGGCACCGGTGCCAATCAAATCTGCCAACTTTCCATTCTTTGCCAGCTCCATATAAATCGGAGTTGAAGCCGGATATACGCTCAGTGTAAATTCATCTGCACCAATGCTTGTTCCCTTCAGGATATCCGCCGCTGCACAGATATTTTCAAAACCGCCGCCTGCACAGCCTGCAATAATTCCCTGGTCTACATATAACCTGCCGTCACGTACCTTGTCCTTTAATGTAAAGTCTACCTTTCCATCCAGACTGACTAATGCACGCTTCTCGCAGTCTTCCAGAATATCCATGAGATTTGCATTTAACTCTTCAATGGTATAGGTGTTACTTGGGTGGAACGGCATGGCAATCATCGGTTTTACCTTGCTTAAATCCACGTATACGAGACCATCATAATAGGTAACAGCACCAGGATTTAACTTTTTATAGGCTTCTCCCCTGCCATGAATCTCATAGAATTCCTTAACCTTATCGTCGGTTTTCCAGATGGAAGACAGGCAGGTCGTCTCTGTAGTCATTACATCAATACCAATTCTATAGTCTGCACTTAAATTATCTACACCAGGACCAACAAATTCCATTACTTTATTCTTAACATATCCATTTGCAAACACGGCTCCGATAATGGCAAGGGCAACGTCCTGTGGTCCCACGCCCGGCTCCGGCTTACCATCTAAGTAAATTCCCACAACACCCGGCATCTTAACATCATATGTCTGGCAAAGCAGCTGTTTTACAAGCTCACCGCCTCCTTCACCGATTGCCATGGTTCCCAGTGCACCATAACGTGTATGGGAATCGGAACCCAGTATCATTGCACCGCATTCTGCAAGCATCTCTCTGGCATACTGATGAATAACTGCCTGATGAGGAGGAACATATACTCCACCATATTTTTTTGCACAGGAAAGTCCGAACATATGGTCATCCTCATTGATGGTTCCACCCACTGCACATAAGGAATTATGGCAATTGGTCAGTACATACGGAATCGGGAATTTTTCCAGTCCGGATGCCCTGGCTGTCTGGATAATCCCTACAAAAGTAATATCATGGGATGTCAGTTTATCAAATTTAATCTGGAGCTTATCCATATTGTCTGAAGTATTATGCTCTTTGAGAATATGATAAGCCATTGTATTCTTAGCTGCCTCTTCCTTTGAAACAACACTTCCTGTCTTACTCTTTAGAATCTCTTCCTGATTTGCACCATCTTCAATGATATCCATACCATTCACAAGATAAGCGCCGCCTTCATATAATTTAATCACGGGTTTATCCTCCTTGCTTCTTATATTGTATAAACTAAACCAGAAATATTGTAGCATAACACCACTGACTTTTCAAATAATTTAGGTTTAATATGTTAGGTTTCTTATCTTATTTTTCCAAGATTGTAGGAATGCCTTGCTTTTTTCAGAGAGGACAGCCATTTTGATTTTGGTCTCTTATGTCCCGGAAAATCCTTATCTGCCTTCAGAAAATACCGGTATCCTCCTCCTGCATCGTCCCATGTCACATCGACATTGTACCAGACAGAGTTGATTTTCACCATGTTCCAGGCGTGATTCTTTCCCTTGATATAGATACATGGAATGTTCATCTCCTGCATAAGCCGCTGGTATGCCAGTGCATAGGACATACAGATACCCTTTCCCCTGGTAAATGCATGATAGGGACTGTAATACCGGTCATCATACCGCATATGCCGCACCAGATAATCATGGGCTTTCTTTGCCCTTGCCGCGCGGCTTCCCTTCCGGTACTTCCTCGCAATGGAGCGGGCTATTCTGTCAATTTTCTTCTCCTGTTTCTTTGTGGTCAGATAATTAAACTGAAAGGTTACATACTTAGGGTTCGTTCCCCGTACTGCAATGCATGTACCGGACAAAATTCCTGTTATGTAACCGTTCTTTGCTGCCAGCTTATCCATAAAATCCCTGTAAGATGCCGACCGTCTCCGGTAACGGATAAAATCCCCTTCAATTCCCGGATAATAAAACGCAAAGGAAGACTGGTGCCGCTTCATTCCGGATATCAGCCTGCCTATCATTACCTTTTCATTCTTCACCACCACCACATTGTCCGGCAAAGCAGTCTCCTTCGCACATGCACATGTGGATAATCCGGCACCCCCTGCTAAAATCGAAATCACCATGAAAATAAGAAAAAACCTTGTCCGTATCCTGTTCCAGCCACCCTGCATAATACATCCCTCCATATACTTATATTCCAGTCTTCAGCTGCTTTTAGCATAGCATATGTGATGTACCATTATCGGGACACACTTTCCTATAGAATAAAAAAAACCGTTAATACGAAATTAACGGTTTCACATTATATGGTCACTGATTTCCTCCGGTTCTATTCCCAGATAAACACATAGCGACAGAAACTCATCTGCCTTTAACTCCTTCTCTTCCCTGACAAGCTGTTCCATATTTATTCCCACATCATTCTCCACCTGTTTCACCGGAATATGATGACGGTTCATATGTGCCAGCAGATATTTTTCTGTCTTCATAAGAATTCCCTCCTACATTCTACCATTTATAGAAATTAGTGGTACTTTTTCCTATTATATTCTATTTTTAATAGAATTTCAATTTCTTTTTTCTGTAAGCAAAGGAAAATTTATTGACATCAAAAAACAGTTACTATAATATAAAGAAAAATGTATATTCTAATGAAAAAGAAATGGAGTAAATTATGAATAATCCGAACCTTGGAAGAATGCTGCGGTACTATAGAAAGGCAAATGCCTACTCTGTCCAGCAGGTGGTAGACAAGCTGAAAACAGACTACGACATATCCATCTCTCCCAAAACAGTCTATGGATGGGAGAACAGCCAGAACCAGCCATCTGCCGATACCCTACTGGTGCTTTGCAAATTATATAAGATAAATAACATATTAGATTCTCTTGGCTATGAGGGAACCCCGGAACAGGCTCCCCTAATCCTGACTCCCGAAGAGCGGGAGCTGGTTATAAAGTACCGCTCCCACAAATATTACAATTCTGCAATCCGCAAGCTGTTAGATATTGATGACTAGGCTGCGGACAATGGCAGGGCTGTCATTTATTTTTTAAATGGCTCATTCAGCATATCACAGCCATCCAGAATGAACCTGCCATTGCGGATAATCCCCTTTTCTGTACCATCCGCGTGAATACTGGTAATCTCTGCAATCTCATCATAGGGAATCGTGATATCTGTATGGCAGTTAAAATATGCCTGGCTCTCGTCAACATCCCGGAGCAAGGAGCACTCATTATCTTTTGCCACAATTTCTTTTCCATCCGGATTATATAATCTGTTTTCCTCACTATGGCTGTAGCATGTATCTCCCACGGCAAAATGGGGACCCATTTTCTCCACAATGAGTATCGGCAGCTTATACACGATTTCATATGCATTTGCCATAACATAGGCTGTGGTATTCGTTCCGATGGCAAATTCTCCGATAGGAAGGGTATCCCTGTTAAACAGTACATTTTCTTTAATATAAGCCCGGTTCTCTTCCTCTGTGTCAAAATTGTCACAGGTATAATCCGTTATTTTTCCGTCTTCAAAGGTTAACATAATATTCTCAAATTTCAGGTTATTTAAAAAGACCTCGGAAACATTCAAGATTCCCCTGGTTCCCGTAAGCTTTGGTGAAGTGAACACCTCTCCCACCGGAATGTTTACATCTGCCGTACAGTTCTCAAAATTCGTTTCCTTATCCGGATGCTCCAAATCATGCATCATAACCGTCATATCCGTCCGGTTGGCTCCCCTTCCCCGGACTCTGACTGACACCGCCTGGTCCAGCTCATCAATGATAATCTGCTGAACCTGCTTATACGCCTCATTGTCCAGGGTGTTCACCTCCACAATCCTTGCAAAGATTTCCTCAAACTCCGCACCGATTTCCGGTACCGGATATGCAATAATCGTAAAGCTGTACTCGCTTTGCGGAATATACGCATTTACAATCCTGGCACTTTCCGATGCTGCCAGAACAGAATATTCCTGCTGCTTTTCCGTCAGCCTCAGGCTGGCTGCCTTATTATGCGGCTCAAAGGGATTTTCACCAAACACTTCAATAACTGCCGGACCGGCATATTCCTTTGCAAGCTGTTTCCGGCTTTCATAGGCATTGCGTAAGATTGCCGTCTTCCTTTCCACAAAAGCTCTGTCCAAAAACAGGGCATCATCCATACGGTGGTCATATTCATACTGTTTATTCGCTGCTGTTCCGGTATAGCCCGGCTTTAACGTCTGTTTCCGGTTCACCCTGGCGATTGGCGCACGGTAAATAACCGGAGAAAGCCCCATATCCTTAAACTGCCCTATAGCTGCCCTTACCATTCTCTCCTGTCCAATGGCATACCGGATATTTACAGTCTTTTTCTTAGATAAATCTATGCCTGCAATCCGAAAGCCCTCCTCATAGCCATGGGTATAGGTATATGCCATCGCCTCAATATCTGCCTCCTCCATGGAGTTCAGAAATTCTGCAAGGCGAATCTCATTTTCCGTGATATATTCACCATAGCGGAACAGATATCTCAAGTCCATTAAATCACTGTTCATAATAATATCCGTTGCAAAATCAAGCTCCGAATCCAATATCTCCCTGGTTCTGTAATCGATGGTCTGGTCTGCATAGTCACTGACAAAGAAGTATATGATTTCGGAAAGCTCCTTTTCTGCCGGCACTCCCTCCTCAAACAGGCACAGGATTTCTACAAAGAGCTCTGCATGAATCGTCATATCAAATAACCGCTGCTCCACTGCATAGATGATATCCCCGCGGATTTCCGTATATACAAAGCACAGCCGCTGTCCCAGTTCCTTTCCCAGCTTCTTTACGGCATATTCCGGATTGGCATAGCTTTCCTCATAGGCGCCGGTTTCTGCAAGAATATCACTGTAAAGTGTATGGTTATACTGATACATTTCCTCAAAGGAGCTGTCTTTCATATCTCCAGAATCCACATGCTGCTTTAAGTCATCCATACTCTGTAAAAAGACAGCTGTCCTGACAAAATAGTCAAGATACGGCTCCTGTATATTGGTTTCACCCTCTAAAAAAGTATGGATTCGCCCCATGGCAAGTCCATACCTCTCCCTTACGCTGTTATTTTCTTCCTTTAATAATTCACTATATCCCAAATCCATACCTCTTTTCTTTTTACAGATGCCCTGTACTGCATCTGCAAAATATTTTAGTCTTTCAAATTTCCAAGCTTCCGGTTTTTCTCCACCAGCCCCTTTGCATATGCCCACAGCTCTTCCGAGCCCAAATGTGTATTCCGGTTCCGGTTAATCACCTGCTGTGCCGCAACTTCATGCTCTCTCCATGCCCTTCCCCCGGTTGTATCATTCAGCATTATGGGCTGTACCCGGTCTAGGGCATTGGCAAATCTTGCCTCCGGGGTCTCGTTTGCTTCAAATTCTTCCCATATGTCTCTCATTTCTGCTGCCTGGTCCGTCGGCAGAATATTAAATATGCGGTCTGCCGCAGCCTCCTCCCGCTGCCGCTTCGTTGCATTTCCGGCATCATCATAGGCATAGGTATCTCCGGCGTCAATCTCCACCGCATCATGGATTAGAACCATTTTCACCACATGCAGTACATCAACCGGTTCATTGGCATATTCGCTTAACAGCATTGCCATAAGGGCAAGATGCCATGAATGCTCCGAATCATTCTCATGACGGCTTCCATCTGCAACATAGGACTGCCTTGTAATGTATTTCAGCCGGTCAAGCTCCAATATAAAATCCAACTGCTTCTGTAGACGTTCCTTCATTTCATCCATTTATTCTGTCCCTGTCCTTCCCTTTTTATCCCTGTCCTATAAAACCCATCCTAATATATACAGTACCAATGCTCCCAGCAGCGGCACCACATTTACGATAACCGCAATCCGTTTCATCAGCAGACCGCCGTCCGGTGACTTCCATGCAGATATACTAAAGCCGATACCGCACAGGGCAATTATCAGACCTCCGATTCCCAGCAGTCCCACTGCCGCCGGTCCCTTTCCGTCATATAGATAGGATGCCACCACTGCACCCACCATACACAAAACAGATACTCCACCCAAAACACAGGCAATCACTGCATCCACACTTATATTTTTCACACTGTATGCGCTATCCTTTATCATGTCGCTCTCTCCTCCTGTTAATCAGCAATAGCAGGTAATATACCCAGAAGCCCATCAATCCGCCAAGGGTATTCAGAATCAAGTCATCCACATCAAATACACCGACCTTAGCCACCAGCTGCAGCAGCTCCACGCAGAGACTAAACAAAAAGGTGTATGCCGTTGCCTGATACCACCTGGTTTTCCGGTTTATAACCCATCGAATCAGTGCCCCAAATGGCATAAATGCCACAATATTCCCCAGCAGATTAATCACCACGCTTGGAAAATCAATATATTCATAATATTTAATAAACCTCTTAATCTCTAAAAAAGGCACAAGATTATAGCGGTAATTTTCATAGCCCTCGCCTCTGCCAAAGCCATCACTCAGCAATAAAAAATACACCAGCAAAGCCATATATATAACAAAACAGATTCTCGAAAAAAACCTTATAATTCTCCGTTTTTCCATTTCAAAATCCTATCTTCTTTTCTTATCATTGCCTATTCTACCACAAATCCCCGAATGAAAAAAGGCTTTGTAAAACTTTCTTTTCACAAAGCCTTTGTGTGTTACTCTTCCTGTGTTTCCTCCTGGGTTGTCAGCTCCTCCTCAGAGCCTTCCGTGGTATCCTCTATCTCAATCGGTATGGTGTCCGTTACAGACAATACAATATGGTCATCCCCCGCCTGGGCGACATACATTTCCTGTCCATCCTTGAAATCCTCCAGGGACACCATCAGCGTCTCATAATTTACATAGGTTGTCTCAACGGATTTTCCGTCTACATATACCTCCGAAAACTCATTAAAACCGGTACCATGAATCAGAACCTGGTCATCCGCAATCTCGTAATCATCAACCTGAATATTCCGGATTCCCATCTGCATATCCGTCTGTGGAAATGGATTCATCTGGCCGTAAGCGTAATTATTCCCGTAAAGGGTATCATATTCCAACAGTTCCAGCTTATGCAGATAATCCTCCTCATCCGGAGACTTCATATACTGGTTGTGGAAATTCTGCATCAGACCGCCCTCCAGTCCCAGCCGGTTAAAGATATATGTGCTTGCCTGATAGGCAGTCATATCCTTGTTCTCCACAGACAGTCCAATGTTATCCCACATCACCCATTCTGTCTGGTACAGGGTAATATCATTTAAATCATCCTGCTCCAGATTCAGGCTTGGCAAATGGTCTCCATACATAAATACAACCGTAGGCTCATCCAGCTTTTCTAATTTATACAGCAGGGATGCAACCATGTTATCCGTCTCCCGGCACATATTGATATAGTACATCCATGCCGCCCGTTTCTCCTGGTCCTCTGCATATTGTCCGTTAAAATGACAGGTCAGGCTTGTAAGGGTCGGTGTATATTTCTTCGGATATCTTCCATGCGCCTGTACCGTGATTGTGGTAATATAATCCCGTCCCTCGGTCTGTTCCATCCGCTCTATCATAATATCGTCAAGCACATCATCCTTCGCCCAGCCACGAGGAGTATAATTTAACATATACATATGCTCCATACCGGAAAAGGTATCAAATCCAAGATTGGAATAGTCAATGTACCGCTCATAAAAGGTTGCGTCATTATTATGAAAGCCCGCCGTCGCATATCCCTGGCGCTTCAAATCATACGCCATGCTTCCACAGCTTACGGAGCGCATTACCGTCTTAAATGGATACTCTCCTGCCCCAAAAAACTGGGTACTCATACCGGTCTGTACCTCAAATTCGGTATTGGCTGTACCTGCGCCCACTGCCGGTACGGTAAAGAGTCCGGATGAATACTGCTTCTTTAATTTGGTAAGGGTCGGCATCGGGTCCTCAGATGCCCAGAAATCCTTCATATACTTAGTATCAAAAATGGATTCCAGCTGGATAACAATAATATTCGGATACTCTTCTGTGGCTTTTTCATTCTTGAAATAGGTTATCTCCTCTGTGTCATCCTCCGATTCCTTTTTATCCGGTCTGCCATCCGCCACATTTTTTTCCGGCTCGTCATCCTCCTGCTCCGTATCGGTTTCGGAATGGTCTACCACATCCGCATCCTCTTCCTCTGTTCCACTAGTGGCATTTTCATCCGGACTGCTCTCCTTACCGGTATCCTCCCCGTTGCCGGACTGCTCCCCGGAAACGGCTTCTAAAGCCGCTTTTTCGGCTGCCTCTTTTTCCTTTTCCTCTGCTTCGACCTCTTCCTTTGTCACAAGAATAACTTCACTCTTGTCATATTCCAAATCATCTACAATATCTGCGATTGTCTCTTCGCTGTAATCCTTCGGCTTGCTGATACCAACATCAATAATACTGTTTGAAAAACAATAGGCAAAGCCATAGTCATTATATGCATATGCCAGATTACCAAAATTATCCGAAATGGTCTGGGTGCTTACCGCCACCTTGGTCAGGGTAACTACAAACAAAATACACATGCACACATAGGCTGATGCCCGGAAGGGCTGTCTTTTACTCTTTGATTTTGGCAGGCGGATGTAGAGATACACCAGCAGCGAAATCACGAGTATTATTCCAATCACGCTGAGCACCATCTGCCATTTCGTCATATATTTGTCCAGCATTGTCATAACATTCCTAAGCATCAGCACATCAATGGCTGAAAACGGCGTTGTCCGGAAACACAGAACAATATAATTGGCAAAAGCAGAGATAATCCACACCGTACACACAAATACGGTGGCAAATACCTTCCGCTTTGCAAACAAAACCAGAGACAGGGTCAGAAAGATAATAAATGCATTATATATAAATACAAAAGGGGATTCCTCTATAAATAAAACTGCCTTTAAAAAGGAATGTCTGCTCAGCACCTCCATTGTAAAATTTAAGATGCATGCCAGCAGCAGATAACCAATAAATGGAATCCGTACCACTTTGACAATTCCCTGTATTGCCTTATTCAAAATTCTGCCTGGTTTCGTCCCGGCAAATTTACGGAAGGGGGTACCCACCGCATAAATGCCTTTTTTTACTGTATTTTTGCCAGAAGCAAATACTGCTTTTATTTTTCTAAATAAATTCTTCATCTTTTTCTCTTCTTTTTTATCTAATATCAATACTGTCTACAGGTAAATTCTGATTTTCATGTCAGGGTGAAAAACACCGCTCTAAGCGAAAACAGTATATCATGCTCTGTAAAAAAAGCAAGGGTCTTCACAAATTTTTAAGAATCCCGAAAGATTTCAGGAAACCTTGTACTGGCTGTTGTAAAGCTCTGCATAAAAGCCATTTTTCTTCAGCAGCCCCTCATGGGTACCCTGCTCAATAATGTCTCCATCCTTCATAACAAGTATCACGTCAGACTCTTTAATTGTAGACAGCCGGTGCGCCACCACAAAGCTGGTACGTCCCTCCATCAGCTTTGCAAAGGCATTCTGTACCCGGATTTCTGTTCGGGTATCAATGGAGGAGGTCGCCTCATCCAAAATCAGCATCGGCGGAATCTCCAGCATAACCCTTGCAATACACAGAAGCTGCTTCTGCCCCTGGGAAAGATTTCCTCCATCCTCTCCAATCACCGTATCATAGCCCTGGGGCATGCGCCGGATAAAGCTGTGGGCATGACACGCCTTTGCCGCCTCTATAATTTCCTCCCTGGATGCCTCCGGTCTTCCATAGGCAATGTTTTCCGCAATGGTTCCGGATTTCAGCCAGGTTTCCTGTAAAACCATGCCATAGTTATCCCGTAAGCTGTCCCTTGTAATCCTGTAAATACTGGTGCCGTTAATGGCAATGGTTCCGTCATCAATATCATAAAACCGCATCAACAGGTTAATCAGTGTAGACTTTCCACAGCCGGTGGGACCTACAATGGCAACACGCTGTCCCTTCTTTACCTCCAGATTCAAATCCTTAATCAGGGGCTTTTCCTTATCATAGGAAAATGCCACATGCTTTAAGGAGATATTGCTCTTCTTTGCCACCTCTTCCTTTGTCAGCACCTTGCTGTCCGCATCATCCGGCTTCTCCACCGGCTCGTCCAGCAGCTCAAACACCCGTGCCGCGCAGGCAATGGCGTTCTGCACCTCCGTAATTACACCGGATATCTCGTTAAACGGCTTTGTGTACTGGTTTGCATAGCTCAAAAAACAGGACAGCTGTCCCACGGTAATTCCGCCATGCACGGCAATAAATGCTCCCACAATGCCAACCCCCGCATACACCAGACTGTTGACAAACCTGGTTGCCGGATTGGTGATAGAGGAAAAGAAAATGGCGCGCAGACTGTACCCGGAGAGCTCATCATTTATTTTGTCAAAACGCCTCATGGCATCATCCTCATATCCAAATGCCTGTACAATCTTCTGGTTTCCCACCATCTCATCCACCAAAGCCGTCATATCTCCTCTGCTCTCAGACTGGAGACGGAACATGGAATAGGTCTTTCTTGCAATGAAGCTGGCAACAAACAAAGACACCGGGGTAATTAAAACCACCACCAGCGTAATTTTCCAGTTCACGCTGACCATAAACAGAAGTGTTCCCAGAATTGTAATCACACCGGTAAACAGCTGGGTAAAGCCCATCAGCAGTCCCTCCGAAAACTGGTCCACATCATTTATTACCCTGGATACCACTTCTCCGTATTGCTTATTATCAATATACTTAAGCGGAAGGTGATTCAGCCGTTCAAATACCTGAACCCGTATGTCCCTTACCACATCATAGGTAATCTTATTATTACAAAGGCTCATGAGCCACTGGGTCAGCGCCGTAATCAGTATCACAACCCCAAATCTTACCAGCAGCGGCTTTAAACCGTTAAAATCCACCTGCCCCTTGTCAATGATAAAATCAATGGCATTTCCGGTGATAATCGGCGCATAAAGGGTAGCTGCAACCGTCAACAGCGCAAAAAACAGGGATAACCATACAAATGCCCGGTATGGCTTGATAAATTTAAGCACACGTTGAACCGTAGCCTTCTGCCCCTGCTTTGACATCTTATTCTTATCTGCCATTTTTTCTGCCCCCTTTCCTGCCGTTCTTCTTCTCTGTTTTCACATTCTCATTTTCCTGTATCCCTTTTTTCTCTTCCGGCAAACCTTTCACCGTTCCGGATTGGTTTCCCTCTGACTGCCTGTCATCCTGCGACCTCACAATTTCCCTGTAGACCTCACATTTTTCCATCAGCTCTTCATGGGTACCAATGCCCGCCATACCGCCGTCTTCCAGCACAATAATCTGGTCCGCCTGCTTAATTGTGGACGCACGCTGGGACACGATAAATACTGTCATGCCCTTTGTCTTTTCCCGGATGGCTTTCCGCAGGTTTGCATCCGTGGCAAAATCCAGGGCTGATGCGGAATCATCCAGTATCAGTATCTCCGGTTCCTTTACCAGCGCCCTTGCAATGGTCAGACGCTGTCTCTGACCTCCTGAAAGATTCTTTCCTCCCTGTAAAATCATTTCCTCCAGACCATCCTTCTTACTGGCGATTACATCCGCTGCCTGGGCAATTTCCACTGCCCGTTCCATTTCCTCCTTCGTAGCGTCCTCCTTGCCCCATCGCAGGTTATCCGCAATGGTTCCGTTAAACAGTACCGCCTTTTGCGGCACAATACCGATTCTGTCCCGCAGCTGGTGGAAGGAATAGCCCTTCACATTAACCTGGTCTACCAGCACTTCACCGGAGGAGGCATCATAAAATCTTGGTATCAGATTCACCAGTGTGGACTTACCGCTTCCGGTACCGCCGATAATCCCAATGGTCTGCCCGGCTTTTGCCGTAAAGGATATATCCTTAAGGGCAGGCTCCTTTGCGCCTTTATAAGTAAAGGTAACATTATGAAATACAACCTTATCCTCCGATTTTACCAGGTCTACCCCTGTCGGGTGCTCTGTAACGGAAGGCTCCATGGCAAACACCTCTCCGACACGCTTTGAGCATGCCGCTGCCTTGGTGAGCAGGATAATCAGATTTGCCAGCTTAACCAGCTCCACCAGAATCTGGGACATATAATTTACCAGAGCAATAACCTCACCCTGGGAAAGCCTTCCCACATTTACCTGCAGCCCGCCAATCCAGATAATGGCAATAATCGCCGCATTTACGATAATATAGGTAACCGGATTCATCACCGCAGATATCTTTCCCACAAAGGTCTGCATGTGAAGCAGGACTTCACTTCCCTCCCGGTAATCCTTTTTTTCATCCTCCTGGCGTCCAAATGCCCGGATAACCCTTGCTCCGGCTAAATTTTCCCTTGTCATCAAAAGCACATGGTCCAGCGCTTTCTGCACCTTCTGGTACAGTGGAATGGAATACAGCATAATTCCGAATACCACCAGGGATAACAGCGGAATTGCCACCACAAAAACAAGCGCCGCCTTCACATCTACGGTAAACGCCATAACCATTGCCCCCACCACAATGAACGGGGAACGAAGAAACAGCCGTAAAAACATATTGACGCCGGACTGCAGCTGGTTGATATCATTCGTCATACGGGTAATCAGGGTGGAGGTTCCCGCCTGGTCAAGCTCTGTATAGGACAGGGAATTGATATGGGCAAATAAATCCCTTCTGACACTCTTTCCGAATCCAACGGATGCCTTGGCGGCAAAATACTGGGCTGTAATGGAACACACCAGACCCACAACGGCAAGCAAAAGCAGCAGGACACCCATCCGGAGAATATATCCATTGTCCTGGTTCTTGATTCCGGTATCCACAATGGCTGCCATCACCAGTGGAACAAACAATTCAAAGCTTGCCTCCAGCATTTTAAAAAGCGGAGCGATAATACTTTCTTTCTTATATTCTTTTAGGTAATCTGTTATCTTAAACATAAGTTTTACTCCTTTAACAATTTACGAATAAAACGGCCTGCTTCCACCCATGCCTCCCGGGCTTCCGGGTATAGGAGCAGCCCCATCTGAAATACATGAAACATTCCGTTATAAATATGCTCTTTTACGGTTACCCCGGCTTCCCTTGCCTTCCTTGCCACCTCAACGGTATCGCTTAACAGCATTTCATATTCCCCCACCTGCATCAGCATGGGCGGAAAGCCATGATAGCTGCCGTTAACCGGCGAGATATACGGATATTCCGGGTCCAGCTCCCCAAAATACCCCTCCTTATATACAAGGGTATCCGTGGAACCGCCAAATATCGGGTCAATGTCGAAATTCTCCTGATAGGAATCACCGCTTTTTGTCAAATCCGTCCATGCAGACATTGTGATAATGCCCCTTGGCATCGGCATACCCCGGTCCCTTAAATACAGGCATAACGCCAGTGCCAGTCCTCCTCCGGCAGAATCTCCCACCACAAATACTTTTCCTGTATCATACCCATTTTCCAGAATCCACCGGTAAGCCGCCACGGCATCCTCCAGGGCTGCCGGAAACGGATATTCCGGTGCCACCCGGTAATCCACGCTTAACACATCCAGCCCCCGGCTCACTTCATTGTAAAGCGCCGCCATATCACGATAGGTATTATGAAGCCTGCCATAATAACCGCCTCCATGAAGCTGGAGAATCACGCCGGGCTGCCTTCCCTGTCTGCTGGCAAGCAGCTCCATGCTGCAATGCTCCTGCCGGATTACAGTACACTTCAAATGCTCCGGGCACTCCCATTTCTTTTCACGCTCATTTAATTTTCTGCGAAGCTCGCCGCTCTGTGCCTTCGCCCCAATCACCGGAAAATGGTTTGCCAGCCGCACCATGTGTCTGGCAGTTCTTCCTCTGATACTTATCTGCTGCTCCATTGCATCCTACCTTCACTTTCACACATGAAATCTTCTCTTTAATTCCCGGGCGAGCTCTCTGTCTCCAAATATAATGGTTCCAAGCAGATATACACCTGTCACCCCGGCACAGGTTACCGGCAGAACCAGATTTTCAATTTTCCCCGAAATATACAGGCTGATAATAGCCACACTGCACAGTGCAATCAGCAGCAGTAACAGCGTATAGCTGTACCAGTGCTGTCTGTTTAACATCATCAGGAAAAATACAATGGCATCTCCAAATAAAATTACTCCGGGAATCGCCCATTTCAAGGACCAGCCGGTCATCCCGGTAAAATAGTCAATTGCCAGAAGTAAAAGCATGGTAAGAATCAGCTGGGAACCGATTTTTGCCGCATATCCTGCATCATGGTTAATCCAGTACACCATGGACAGATAGGTATATATCATTGCCACACCGCTGATTCCGGACCACCAAAACCCCGGGGTTGCAAAATAGTTAATGACAATGAGCCCTATCTCTGCCAGAATAAACAAAAACAGAATCAGCCGCATCACAAAGTGGAGGCGCTTTGTACGTTTCCTCACATCCGGATAAGGCGCCCCTGCTCCCCACACATTTTTTATTTCCTCTGCCTCATTTTCTGTCAGCTCATCCAAAACGCTGTGACACAACGGGCACACCTGTGTATCATCATAGATTACAAGATTACAATGTCTGCATTTATTCATAGTACGCACCATTACTTTCTATTGCAATGGATACCCCGTCCTTTGCAATGGTCTGAAAAAACCGCTTCTGTATGGATAAATCCATCAGTACGGAACTAAAGGTAAATGTCAGCATTCCATTATAGGAGCAGATTCCGCCCTTCATATTCTGCCCCTTGGACATGGAAAGGGTGGTATAAAAATGCTCCACATACTGGCTGTAGGGCTCCTTCAGTTCAATATTACCGATATTGGTGACCGTAGCCGAGGTTGCCCTTGCCGAAGCCCCATATACCTGCTTCATCACAAAATTCTTTATCACCAGGGGAACCGCCCGCAGTATCCAGTTTTTTTCATTGGATACATTATAGGACATAATGTTGTTAAGGTTCTCCGGCGTAATCTGCTCTTTTAAATCCTCTGCCACAATCTGAAGCACCTCCGAAAAAGTATAGCTTTCCTTTTCCGGCTTAAAGGTGGCAAATACCATGGCAAAAAAATTCTTCATGGTATGAGAATCATAATACGGTCTCAAATTCACCGGAACACAACAGCGGATAGGCACCTTAGAAGGGGATTCCTTCAGATATTCCTTATACACCGCATAAACAAACGCTCCCACCAGATACTGGTTAATGGTGACGCCATACTGCTTCCCGGCTGTCTTTAGCTGGTCAATGGGCATATAACCGTGCACCACGCCCATTTCCCCCTTGGGAAGCCGCTCCCCGTTTAATGTCAGCGCCTTTTCGGATTTGTAAACCCTGGCATGTCCCTTCTTAAAGTTTTTCACATAACTGTCTTCCTTATCCAGAAAAATGCCGGAGGATATCTTGTCCTTATCCACCTTCAAAATATCCGGATACCGGAGACGGAGATACTGGTACACCAGCTCCTTCAAAAAGGTAATTCCCCCTGCCCCGTCTGTCAGTGCATGAAATACCTCCAGATTAATACGGCATTTATAATAGGTGACCCGGAACATATAGTGGTTATTCCTGCTCTTATCAATGTAAGCTCCCGGGTGGGAGTATTCCTCCCTTACAATGGGAGCCGGTCTTGTATTTTCCTCAAAATAATACCAGAACACGCCCATCCTGAGCCGCATGCGGAACACGGAAAACTGTGGCAGAATCCGGTTCAGTGCCTCCTGTAACAGCACCCGGTCAATCTCCTCCGTCAGGGTAACGGATATCCGGTATACATTGGTCATGTCCTCTGTGGCTATTACCGGAAACAGATTCGCCGTATTGTCCAGTTTATCCCACGCCAGCTGTTCTTTCCTGAGGCTCTTTTTATCATCCTTCTTGTCTTCGCTCTTTTTCATACTATTCTATCCTTTATTATTATAAAACGGTTATGTCAGGATAACCGCCGCTCTTCGCAGTAATCTAAATTCACAGTCTGCTTTAGTATACCATCTATCCGCGAAAAAAAAAAGACGTCAGCCACAGAAACTGTGATTGACGCTTTCTTACGGTTACCGCTCAGACCTGCCATCAGCACCAGGGATGTCTGAACGGTAACTGCTTCTGTTTATTTGTTGATTTTGGAACGCTTTCTAAGGGTAGGGTCCAAAATCTTTTTGCGGATGCGGATATGCTCCGGTGTAATCTCCAAAAGCTCATCCGTATCAATGAATTCCAGTGCCTGCTCCAGACTCAGAATTTTTGGCGGTGTCAGCTTTAATGCCTCATCTGCTCCCGATGAACGGGTGTTGGTCAGATGCTTTGCCTTACATACGTTAATCTCGATGTCCTCTGCCTTACCGGTCTGTCCGATAACCATTCCGGCATAAACCTGCTCACCGGGACCGATAAATAAAGTTCCCCTGTCCTGGGCATTGAAAAGACCATAGGTAATGGAGGTTCCGGTCTCAAATGCAATCAGGGAACCCTGGCTTCTGTACATCATATCACCCTTGTAGGGACCGTAATCATCAAAAATCGTGTTAATAATTCCGGTTCCCTTTGTGGAGGTCATAAAGTCGCCCCGGAAACCAATCAGCCCCCGTGCCGGAATACGGAACTCCAGCCGTACCGTGCCGTCATGGGCAGGAGACATAGCCTGCAGCTCACCCTTGCGCTCATTTAACATACTGATAACCGTTCCGGAAAATTCCTCCGGTACATCAATATAGGCAATTTCCATAGGCTCTAACTTTTTGCCCTTTTCATCGGTTTTATAGATAACCTCTGCCTTGCTCACGGCAAATTCATAGCCCTCCCGGCGCATATTCTCAATCAGCACGGATAAATGAAGTTCTCCCCGCCCGGATACCTTGTAGGTGTCGGTGCCTTCCGTCTCCTCCACCCGCAGGGATACATCCGTATTTAACTCCCGAAACAGCCGGTCTCTCAAATGTCTGGAGGTGACAAATTTGCCTTCCTTTCCCGCCAGTGGGGAATCATTTACCATAAAATTCATGGAGATGGTCGGCTCGGAAATCTTCTGGAACGGAATCGGCTGTGGATTGTCCACAGAGCACAGGGTATCCCCGATATGGATATCCGCAATACCGGAAATTGCCACAATGGAGCCAATCCCCGCTTCCTTTACCTCCACCTTGTCAAGACCTTCAAACTCATACAGCTTTCCAATCTTAACCTTTTTACACTTGCTCTCATCATGGGCATTGACTAAAAGAACCTCCTGGTTTAATTTAAGGGTTCCGTTGTCAACCTTGCCCACACCGATACGTCCCACATACTCATTGTAATCAATGGTAGAAATCAGTATCTGGGTATCTGCCTCCGGGTCGCCCTCCGGTGCAGGGATATAATCAATTATGGTTTCAAACAGCGGCGACATGTCCACTGCCTCATCCTCCATACTCTTCTTTGCCACACCATCCTTCGCAGATGCATATACAAACGGACAGTCAAGCTGTTCATCGCTGGCTTCAAGGTCAAGCAAAAGCTCCAATACCTCTTCCTCTACCTCTTCGACTCTCGCCTCCGGACGGTCAATCTTATTGACACAGACAATCACATGCAGGTTTAACTCCAATGCCTTTTTCAGTACAAACTTGGTCTGGGGCATAGCTCCCTCAAAGGCATCCACCACCAGAATGACTCCGTTTACCATCTTGAGAACACGCTCTACCTCGCCGCCAAAGTCCGCATGTCCCGGCGTGTCGATAATATTAATCTTTGTTCCCTTATAGTTTACCGCTGTATTCTTAGACAGAATCGTGATACCACGCTCTCTCTCAATATCATTGGAATCCATGACACGCTCTGCCACTTCCTGGTTCTCCCGAAAAACGCCGCTCTGCTTTAACAGCTCATCCACCAGTGTGGTTTTACCGTGGTCTACATGGGCGATAATGGCTATGTTACGAATATCATCTCTTGTCATCTTCATATCTTTTACTTCCTTCTTTTCATCCATAGTTACATTTACACATACTGCCTAAGTATAGCACTAAGAAAATGGGGTTGCAAGAAAAGTTTCAGAAAATTACTCAAAAATGGTCCACTGGACCATTTTCTCATATGCATGGCAGCAAAAAACAAACCTGCAGACTATGAAATCCATCATAATCTACAGGTTGTCCCTTACCTGTTACCAGCCTCTGCTATTTACTTTTCTTTGCTGTGCTCTTCTTCACTGGTGTTTTTCTTGCAGTTTTTGCCTTCTGACTGACCGGCTCTTTATAATCATACTTAAATACCGTTACGGAAAGCGGCGGCAGATGCATGCTGATGGAATAATCCCTGTTATTCCATGGCTCTGCCACTGCCTTAATCGGCTTTTCATTCATTCTTCCGTTACCGCCAAACTCTTCGGCGTCGGAGTTAAGAATTTCCGTGTAATTCCCCGGACAAGGAACCCCTACAATAAAGCCATCCCGGTCAACCGGAGTAAAGTTACATACAAACAATAACTGGTCCTTGGCTGTGGAACCCCGGCGGATAAAGGAAATGATACTGCTCTGTGGGTCGTCACAGCTAATCCACTCAAAGCCCATCTGGTCCTGGTCATTATAGTACATAGCATCATAATCATGGTATAATGTATTCAATGCCTTGACATAATTCTGGATGCCCTTGTGGCTTGCCGCATCCTCGCCCTCCATCAGGAACCAGTCAAGACTTCTCGCCTCGCTCCACTCCCGAAGCTGGGCAAACTCCTGACCCATAAACAGCAGCTTCTTGCCAGGATGTCCATACATAAATCCGTAAGCCGTCCGCAGGTTTGCAAACTTGTCGTCATGAAGTCCCGGCATTTTGTTAATCATGGAGCATTTCAAATGCACAACCTCATCATGGGAAATAACCAGGATGAAATTCTCGGAATACGCATACATCAGGCTAAAGGTCAGACGGTTGTGGTTAAACTGTCTGAAATACGGGTCCAGCTTCATATACTCCAGAAAATCATTCATCCAGCCCATATTCCACTTAAACATAAAGCCAAGTCCATTCATTGCCACCGGCGCGGTCACACCCGCCCAGGAGGTAGACTCCTCTGCAATGACAAATACTCCCGGCACCTGTTCTTCTACAGTCTTATTCAGCTTCATCAACAGCTTAATGGCATCATAGTTCTCATTGCCGCCGTCCTCATTCGGCAGCCAGTTTCCATCCTGCTTGCCATAATCCAGATATAACATGGAAGCCACTGCATCCACCCGGAGGGCATCAATATGATACTCCCTTGCCCAGAACAGCGCATTTGCAATCAGGAAATTGGAAACCTCATTTCTTCCAAAATCAAATATATAAGTACCCCAGTCCGGATGCTCTCCTCTTCTGGAATCCGGATGTTCAAAAAGCGGCATGCCATCGAATTTTCCAAGACCATGGGCATCCCTCGGGAAATGTGCCGGAACCCAGTCAAGAATCACACTGATACCATTCTTATGCATGTAATCCACAAAATACATGAAATCCTCCGGGTCTCCGTACCGCCTGGTCGGTGCATAGTAATTTGTCACCTGATATCCCCAGGAACCGTCAAAGGGATACTCTGCAATACCCATTAACTCAATATGGGTATATCCCATCTCTTTTACATAGTCTGCCACCATCGGCGCCAGCTCTCTATAAGAAAAGAAACCGTTATCGTCATCCTCAACCCGCTTCTTCCATGAACCTAAATGCATCTCATAAATTGTCATAGGCTTTCTCATGGCATCCGTTCTTGTAATCTTCTTCCGGTTCTCCATCCACGCCGCATCCTTCCAGCGGTACTTCGTGATATCCTTCACCACATTGGCATTATCCGGACGGAACTGGCAGCAGTTTCCAAATGGGTCTGCCTTATAAATCTCTTCTCCGTAGCGGGTCAGGATATTGAACTTATAAACTGCGTCCTCTCCCACGTCCGGAATAAACAGCTCATAAATTCCCGATGTCCCCATCAAATGCATTGGATGAAGCGCACCATCCCACATATTAAAATCACCCACAACGGATACCCTTCTGGCATGAGGCGCCCAGACTGCAAAATAGGTTCCGGATACACCGTCTATCTTCATTGGATGGGCACCAAGCTTTTTATAAATATCCCAGTGGTTTCCCTCTGAGAACAGGTAGACATCCATGCTTCCCAGCTGGCATTCAAAGCTGTATGGGTCAGCAGATACCACCGTAGAACCATCCTGATAATTTGTCACTAACCGGTACTTACTGCCTGTAAATTTCTTCTTCGGAAGATAAAGTGCATAAAATCCTCTGTCATCCACCTTTTCCATGTCATACTCTGTCTTGCCTGTAGGTGCAATCACCTTACAGCTGACAGAATGCGGCTTATAAGCGGTAATCATCTGACCTTCTCCATAATCATGATTACCCAGCAGATGCTTCGGTGCATTGATTTTACCCTCCATCAACTCGTCATAGAGAATCCAGTTCATCCATTGCTCAATCTTTACGTTCATAAAAACCTCCCTATATTATCTTCACGAAAAATCAAGTATTTTGCTACTCAATAATCTGGCAATATCATACCACTTTTTGAAGTTTGTGTAAATGCAATCCGGCAAGTTTATAGACATTTGTCTATTGTTTTTTCTTAAACAGGTTATCAGTGATGGAACAGGCGAATACCTGTAAACGCCATAACCATGTCGTACTGGTCACAGCACGCAATTACAAGGTCGTCACGGACAGAACCACCCGGCTGTGCAATGTATTTTACACCGCTCTTACGGGCTCTCTCAATATTATCTGAAAACGGGAAAAATGCATCCGAGCCCAGTGTCACATCGGTATTACCATCCAGCCATGCTCTCTTTTCTTCCCGGGTAAATACCTCCGGCTTTACCTTAAAGCGCTTCTGCCATTCCCCTTCACGGAGTACGTCCTCATATTCATCTCCAATATAAACATCAATGGCGTTATCACGGTCTGCCCGTCCTAATCCATCCACAAACTGAAGTCCTAAAACCTGTGGTGACTGGCGCAGATACCAGTTGTCCGCCTTCTGGCCAGCCAGTCTGGTACAGTGGATACGGGACTGCTGCCCTGCACCGATACCGATAGCCTGTCCGCCCTTGACATAGCATACAGAATTGGACTGTGTATATTTCAATGTAATCAGTGCAATCTTAATATCAATTAAGGCAGCCTCCGGAATATCCTTGTTCTTTGTCACAATATTGGATAACAAATCTGCGTCAATATTCAGCTCATTTCTTCCCTGTTCAAAGGTAATGCCATACACCTGCTTGCGCTCCAGCTCAGCAGGTACATAATCCGCATCAATCTGAATCACGTTATAGCCGCCCTTTTTCTTTCCCTTCAATAGCTCCAAAGCCTCATCTGTATAGCCCGGAGCAATCACGCCGTCTGATACCTCTCTTTTAATCAGTCTGGCTGTATCTACGTCACAGACATCTGACAGGGCGATAAAATCACCGAAGGACGACATACGGTCAGCCCCTCTGGCTCTCGCATACGCGCAGGCAAGAGGTGACAGCTCGCCTAAGTCGTCTACCCAGTAAATCTTTGCCAGTGTATCATCCAGCGGAAGGCCCACTGCCGCTCCGGCAGGGGATACATGCTTAAAGGAGGTTGCGGCAGGAAGCCCGGTGGCTTCCTTTAATTCCTTTACCAGCTGCCATCCGTTAAATGCATCCAGGAAATTGATATAACCAGGCTTGCCATTTAAGACGGTTACCGGCAGGTCACTGCCATCCTCCATATATATTCTTGATGGTTTCTGATTTGGATTACATCCATACTTTAATTGAATCTCGTTCATTTTGTCCTCCTATCCTGTTCCTTACTTCTATATTATTGATTTTTATTTACAATTCTTGTCTCATATTCACCAGTTTCAATATCAATGAAACGCACAAACAAGGATACCTTGTTTTCTTCATTAAGGCTGTTCCATACCATATCGGTAAAGCTGTCTATATCACCGCTGATATCCACCCATTTCGGTTCTCCCTCAAAGCTTGGAAGCGGCTCTTCATTTCTTGCATAGGTGTGGATAAATCTTCCCTCTCCTGCCTTTGGATTCTCGTAAGAAAAGGTATAGCGGCTGCAGGAATCCGCATCCCCGTTATTGCTCTTTAAAATGGACATGGAATAGTCATACCGTCCATCTGCGATGTGCATTACACCGGAAATACGCGGCGTAAAGTTTGGACCATCCGGCTCAAACTCTCTCTTTCTCAGTGCCTGCTCAAATGTCAGTTCCTCATCTAATCCGTCATAAATGGTATCCGTCTGGTCACCATTTGTGACAATTGTTCTATTTCCCAATACCCGGACCGGTGCATAAATAATCAGGCTCGGGTCCTCAAGCTTTGCCGGGTCAAAGGCCTGTGTGCGGATTCCCTCACCCTCTGTAACAAATACACGGTTGCGGCTATTTGCGCTTCTTCCCATAATAAAATAAGCAGTCACTGCTTTTTTACCATCCTGGGATGTTCCAATCACAATTCCCCTCCCCGGATAGGTATTATTTTTCAGCTCTGCCTCCAATGATATCCTCTTCATAATGGCATGTATCCTCCTTTGAATAAAAACTTAAAGATATCATACCGAAATTTTGACACGAATGCAAGACATTTCCCACATTCATGTGATATAATGAAGACAGTTTCACTTGCTTGCAAGGGTGAAACTGTCAAATTCTAATTATGAGCTATGCTCATAATGTAATGAACGCATGAGTACGAAAGTTATATGAGTGCAACGAACACCGAAAAACCGAAGGTTTTGAGGTTAGCATTCGTACAACACACATCCACGGGAGGTACAACATTGGAGCAGAAAAAAAATAACACCGGAACTTTTATTATAGAGCTGAAGCCCCCTTACCGGGTGCTGGAATGTGATAAGCATTTTTTGGAAATGATGCAGCTTTCCGTCAAGGACTTAAAGGCGAAAATTCATGTATTAAACAATATCGTTGACTCCGCTGATTATGAAGATTTAGAGGGTTCTCTGGTTTACCAGCTAAACCGTTCTAATTTTACAAGTGACCGCACACATTTTATAAAGGGAAATGGAAAATCCTTTCAGGTTCTGATGAACGGACAGGCATTTTCTTTAAGGGATGGCAGGGAGGTGCTGCAATGTACCTGTACCGATATTTCTTCCCTGGAAACTGCGGCTCTGATAACAGAACGGGCATTTTCTGATTTGGAAATATTTTCCCAGTCTGTACGGTGTGGGCTGAGTAAACATATCTGTGACAATTCCCTGACCTTAATCTGGGCAAATGACTATTTTTACAAGCTTTTTGGTTATGACAAGAAGGAGTACGAGGAAGCCTTTGGCGAGTCATTGATTCCCATGATTTATGAAAAGGATTTGGCACTGGTGGTAAACAGCATAACCAACCTTGTGGAGGACCATGAGATTGATATCACCTTCCGCATCAAGCATAAAACCGAACCCTTCCGCTGGGTCAATTTGATTGCCGCCAGCTTAGAGCAGGACAATGACGGGGATTTCCCGGCAGCAAACTTTGTCTTAAATGATGTAACCAATCTAAAGGTTGCAGAGATGAAGGCAGAGCTGGAGGCAAAGAAATACGAGATTATCGCAGATATATCAGAGGAAATTCCCTTTGAATATGAGATTGAGACGGACACGATTACCTATGCCAAAAAATACGAAACCATTTTCGGAAGAAAAAGCATTTACCGGCATCCCTTAAGAAAATTTATTGATGCAGGTTACATATCCGAGGACACCATCGACTGCTTTTCCGGCATTTTTGAGGCGGCAAAAAACGGCGAATCCATTCACAGCACAGAATATAAGCTGCGAAACATGAAGGGCGATTACGAATGGCACTATTCCACATTTTCCCTGATTAAAAACGAGAATGGCGACCCTTTGCGGGCTGTGGGAATCCTACGGAATATCCACACCCTGAAAAAAGAACAGGAGTCCCTGCTAAAACGTGCCCAGACCGACTCCATGACCGGTCTTCTCAACAAGGCAACCACCGAAACCTTTGTCCGGGAGCATTTAAAGGAAATCCAGTCCGGAGCAAATGATATCGTTATGCTCATCGATATTGATGATTTTAAAAATGTCAATGACACCTTTGGACATCTGGTAGGAGACGAGGTCATTATTGATATCGCCCATGCCCTGATGCGTTTTACCTTTAATGACGGATTTGTGGGACGTATCGGCGGAGACGAATTTCTTGTATACCTGCCAAACATCTTAGATACCACCCTTGCCTGTGAAAAGGCGGAGAAATATGCCAATGAGCTGCGGCTGAAATACCCCGGTGGAAACGGCAAACCAAAGGTGACCCTGAGTATTGGTATTGCAGCCACCGATGTTCCGATTCCATACAGCGATTTAATGGAGCACGCTGACGCTGCTGTATATCAGGCAAAGCTCAATGGAAAAAATGGCTATGTTTTATATGATGACACCCTTGAGCGGTCAGAATACCACAATGAGCGAAAGGATAATACCAGCAATTACAATGCTGTAATTATCAGCAACTCTATCAGTATATTAAGTGAAAATGCCGACACCACATCCTGTATCCAGAAGGCCATCAATTATATTGGCAGCGCCATGAATATTGACCGCATTGCCCTCTGGGAATATCAGGATGACCGTAATTTTTTAAACAAAACCTTTGAATGGCAGTCTGCCAGCTATCCATATGCCGACGGCAATACGGAAAACCTCAGCTCCGTCCAATGGGAGGAGGTGGACACCCTGTCCATTACCGGAACCTACCATACTGCAAATGCGAAAGCCATCAAGCTGAATAATTTCGGTAAAGGAACCTTTGCAGGCGTTAACGAATTTATCCAGAGCAAATTCACCTATGCAGGCTCCACCATTGGCTACATCGGTTACTTCAACTACTCCGATGACGCGGTGTGGTCCACCGAAACCATAGAAACCTACAACCTGTTTACCAAAGCACTGAACGGATACATCCAGAGAAAATATCTGGAAGAAAAGGGCTGATTTGTCAGGCAGTCTCCTCAAACTGGGAGTTGTAAAGCTCTGCATAGAAGCCGCCCTGGCTCATCAGTTCATCGTGATTACCCTGTTCGATTATATCGCCTTCCTTCATGACGAGAATCAAATCTGCGTCACGGATGGTGGAAAGCCGGTGTGCAATAATAAAGCTGGTACGCCCTTTCATCAGGTTATCCATGGCCTTCTGGATTCGGACTTCTGTTCTGGTATCTACAGAAGAGGTTGCCTCATCCAGAATCAGAAGCTTTTTGTTGGCGAGAATGGCTCTCGCAATGGTAAGCAGCTGTTTCTGTCCCTGAGACACATTTGTCGCCTCTTCATTTAATTCCATCTCGTAGCCCCCAGGCAGGGTCTGGATAAAATGATGGGCATGGGCCGCCTTTGCAGCCGCAATAACCTCCTCATCCGTGGCATCCAGGCGTCCGTACCGGATATTTTCCATAATTGTGCCCTTAAAAAGCCATGTATCCTGTAATACCATTCCAAAGGAGTTACGGATTTCACTCTTATCAAACTCCTTTACATTAATTCCATCTATAAAGATATCACCGGAATTCAAATCATAAAACCGCATCAACAATTTTACAAGGGTTGTTTTTCCTGCGCCTGTAGGACCTACAATGGCAATCTTCTGTCCCTCTTTTACCCTGGCAGAAAAATCCTTTAAGATAATCTTGTCTGGATAATAGCCAAAGCATACATGGGAAAATGTAATATTTCCTTTTATGTCTTCAATATTCTTATCCGTATGGTGAACCGCTTCCATAACCTCTTCTTCCTCACCCAGGAAGGTAAAGACTCTCTCTGCGGCTGCCATAGTAGACTGCAGCATGTTGGAAACCTGTGCCACCTGCTGGATTGGCTGGGTAAACTGCTTTACATACTGGATAAAGGACTGGATATATCCCACCTCAATTGTGCCTTTAATACTCAGGTATCCTCCTAAAATTACAACTCCCACATAGCCCAGATTCCCCACAAAGGTCATCACCGGCTGTGCCAGACCGGAAATAAACTGGGATTTCCATGCGGAATTATACAGCTGGTCATTTGTCTGATTAAACTCATCTAACACCATTTCTTCTCTTGTGAAAAGCTTTACAACATTATGCCCGCCAAAATTTTCCTCAATCTGTCCATTTACATCACCCAGATAATTTTGCTGTGCCACGAAATATTTTTGGGAATGCTTTACAATTAACATGATTCCCACTGCCGATAAGGGCAGCAGCAGCAGCGCCACCAATGTCATCAACGGCGAAATACTGAGCATCATAATCAATATACCAATCAGTGTGGCTATGGAAGAAATCAGCTGGGTAACCGACTGGTTCAAGCCCTGGGTCAGCGTATCCACATCATTGGTAATACGGGATAAAACATCTCCAAAGCTGTGTTTGTCATAATAGTTCATCGGCAGACGGTTGATTTTTTCAGAAATTTCCTTCCGCATCCGGAATGCAATTTTCTGTACAATCCCGCTCATGACAAAGCCCTGTACATATCCCATCAGCATGGATGCAAGATAAATACCAATCAGTGTCAGCACAATCTGCCCGATTTTTGTAAAATCAATTCCGTCCCCACCCTGCAGCTTACTCACCAGACCGTTAAAAATCTCCGTGGTGGCTTTACCAAGCACCTTTGGTCCCACAATGCTGAATACGGTAGAACCAATGGTAAAAATGGCGACTACTATCAAAGCTGCATGATATTGGGAAATATAGGAAACCAGCTTTTTTAAGGTTCCCTTAAAGTCCTTTGCCTTTTCTGCAGGAGCTCCCAGTCCATTCCCCGGTCCTCTCCGCTTCGGCTGTCTTTTTGTCTTAAATTTCTCATCTGCCATACAAGCACCCCATTCCTAATAAAGAAAATATATGTTCCATTAACCTCATAATATTCTCACCTCATTGAATCCAAATCATTCTGGGACAGCTGGGAGGCTGCTATCTGCTGGTAAACCTCATTGTCTGCCATCAGCTCCTCATGCGTACCCTGGCCTACTATCTCGCCGTCCTCCAGCACCAGAATTTTATCTGCATGCAAAATGGTGCTGATTCTCTGGGCAACAATAATCACTGTGGAATTTCCCACCTTTTCATTTAACGCTCTTCTAAGAGCCACATCTGTCTTATAATCAAGAGCGGAAAAGCTGTCATCAAACACATAAATCTTTGGTTCCTTTGCAATAGCTCTGGCAATGGCAAGCCTCTGCTTCTGTCCGCCAGACACGTTATTACCACCCTGGGCAACCTCGGATTCATATTTCTTCGGTTTTTCATCAATAAACTCTGTTGCCTGGGCAATGGCAGCCGCTTCCCTGACCTCTTCCTCTGTGGCGTCCACATTGCCAAACCGGATATTGGATGCAATGGTACCGGAGAACAGGACGCCCTTTTGCGGAACAAAGCCTATCATTTTCCGCAAATCCTTCATTTCCATATCCCGGATATCCACATCATCAATGGTAATGCTGCCCTCCGACACATCAAACAGCCGCGGAATCAGGTTTACCAGCGTGGATTTACCACAACCAGTGCTTCCGATAATCGCCGTAGTCTCTCCTGCCCTGGCAGTAAAATTCAGATTCTTCAGGGCATATTCCTTTGCATTCGGATACCCGAAGGATACATTGGAAAATGTCACATTGCCCTTACTGTCTGCCGGCAGCTGCTTTGTCTCTTCCTTATCCACAATCAGGGTTTCTGAATTAAGCACCTCGTCAATACGGTCTGCTGCCACAGCTGCCCTTGGAAGCATAATGGACACCATGGAAATCATGAGAAAGCTCATGACAATATGCATGGCATAGGTTAAAAATGCCATCATCTCGCCCACCTGGATAGCTCCCGTATCAATCTTATGGGCTCCTGCCCAGACTATCAATACACTGACGCCGTTCATGACAAACATCATGGTTGGCATCATAAGCGCCATGGTTCTGGAGGTAAACAGCTGCGTTTTCATCAGCCTTGTACTGGCATCGTCAAATCGTTTTTCCTCATGCTTCTCTCTTCCAAATGCACGAATTACGGAAAGTCCTGTTAAGATTTCCCTGGATACCAGATTCAGTCCATCCACTAATTTCTGCATAATCTGGAATTTCGGCATGGCAACTACCATCAATACAATAATAATCATAAATACTGCCAGCACCGCCAGCACAATTACCCACACCATGGAGGTAGTGGTTCGCATCACCTTAAAAATTGCTCCAATTCCCATAATCGGTGCAAATAATACGATACGGAATGTCATGGTCAGAACCATCTGAATCTGCTGCACATCATTTGTACACCTCGTAATCAGTGACGAAGTGGAAAACTGGTTCATCTCCGCATTGGAAAATCCCACAACCTTATGAAACAGCCTGCTTCTGACATCCTTTGCAGTATATGCGGCAAGTCTGGAGGACAGCAAGCCCACCAGTATGCTCACCAGCATTATCAGCACTGCAAATCCCAGCATCTTAAGTCCCATGCTCTTTAAATAATCCATCTGGTAATTATCCATATCCATCCCGATGTGCTCATACTCTTCCATCACAAACTGGATTCCCATGGCTTCTGCCATATAATCCGGATATTCCTCCATTTTCTCCCGGAAAGTGGATGTCAGCTGTGCCCATTGCTCTTGGGGCATCCCTTTTATAACCTCCAGAATATCCATATCCTGCATTGCGCCTGCTGTGTCTCCTGCTGCCGCAAACATCTGCTGCTGTACTGCCTGTGCCTCTTCACTGTCCGATGTGAACAGATAAAGCATCAGCTCCGGATTCAGCATGCTATCCTCTAAATTGTCGTATTCCTCTTCCTCGAGACCTCTTAAATCCACCTCGTAGATATCTTTGTTCTTCTTATATGCGGTTTTTACCACAGACGCTTCTTCCTCTGTCAGGAATAAGGAAAGCGTTTCAAATGTGTCCTCCGACATTTTCTCCGGAATCGGATACTCCACTCCCTTATTCTGAATACCTACATCCACAATATCCGAAGTATACTCCGGCAATGTCAGTTCACAATATACCTGTACAAATAACAGTGCCAGAATGACTAACATAATATACCAGAGCTGTTTTGCATATTTCAGTACCTTAAACATATTAGCTGCCCCTTTCTATATACCTCATAACTAAGAAATGTTTATTTTTTTATAGCTGTCTCCTGCTGTTCACTTATTACCTCATCCATAATCTCAAAGGCCCGGTTTGCCAGCACCAGCAGCTGTGTCATATCTTCCCTGCCCATACGCTTCACCAGCTCCTGAATCCATACACACTTCTTTTTCTTTTCCTGTTCACAGATAACCTTTCCCTTCTCCGTTAATGTAATGTACACGTTTCTTCTGTCTGTTTCGGAAACCCGCCTCTCAATCAGTTCCTTTTTTTCCAATATGCTAATCTTTTTAGAAGCCGCAGACATAGACATACCGGTTACCCTGATAATCTCCCCAAGGGTGATTCCCTGCTCCTCTTTCTTACTGTTCTCCGGCTCTTTACCGCCGAAACAAAATCCGGTTTCCAATTCCTCCCCCGAAAGAAGCCTTCCGTTTTTGACATCCAGTATAGCGGATATACCAATCAGAATAAAAAATTCAACATTGGCTAAATCTCCATCCCCCTTAAATTTAGGCTGTGCCTGATGAAACCTGTATAATATTTTATATACCTCTCTTGCCAGTTCATCCATTGTATCAATCCCCATTCATCCAATTCTATAATGCTGTCTCACTTTGCCTTCCGGAAAGCAAAATAGTTTCCTTAGGCAAGTATTTATTATATGCAATTGAGAAATTTTGTCAACTCCTATATAATACTTATTTTTTGAAGAAAGTGTGAACACTTATATCTCAAAGCTTTTCCAGTTTTATATGCCTGGCAGCAAAAAACCAGAATTTATATAAAGACAGGCACACGCTTATCTTTATATAAATTCTGGCTTTCCATATAAACTGCTATTATTTTTATCTGTATTTATAGATGACCTTCTTTTTATTTTTCTTTTCTTTATAAAGGTCCTCATCTGCCTCATTTAAAATATGGTCAAGGTTGGAATCCTCTCCAATCACAAATTCACAGGTTCCCACACTCATGTTAACATAATATGGTTTATCATTATCATTCATTTTTTCAAGAATACCATGAACGCGCTCCTTCAGGGTCTTTTCAAAATTATCATGGCTGACAATGGCAAAGGCTGCAAACTCATCACCGCCCATTCTTGCCACCACATCCGACTGGCGGAAGGATTCTGTAAGGGCACGGGCAATGGTTTTCAGGGAATAATCTCCCTCATCATGGCCAAACTCATCATTGACAATCTTTAAATTATCCATATCTGCATAGACAGCAACCGCCTTCTTGCCATAATTGCTCTTATCGTCCATAATCTTCTTAACCGTGTCAAGAAAACCTCTTCTGTTTGCAATGCCTGTTAACGGGTCCTGATGGCTCATGGCATCCAGAACCTTGTTGCTCTCCTCCATTTTAGCAAGATTTTTCTCCAGCTCCTGCTTAATAGCATTCTGCTTTTTCATAATCTCTATCACTTCGATAGAAACGCTGACCTGACAAGCTATCTGGGAAGCATATCGGAAATTCTCCAATTCGGATTCCGTCAGCATAATGCCGTACTGCTCCTCCCCGGAAAACAACGGCATAACCAGCATATCACAACGCCGGTCCTTCGGCATAATCCCAGAAGAAAAAACAGATTGCAGTGGAAGCTCCTTTTCCTTACCGTCAAACAGGTGAACCTCCTCCTTATTATGATACGCCTTTATAAATAAGGTGTCCGGCTGCTGCCATTTGTCCACGCTGGTATGGGTAAACGCCCTTCCATAAGTAAAAATATAGCCTGACGCAAAACCCATGCTCTGAAACTTACTGATGACGGAGCCATATTTCTTCTGCTCTGAGGCGGAAAACTGCAGCATATCTCTGGTTATATTGGTGAGAACAATTTCAAAAATCTTTGCCTTCTCATCAGACACCATTTTCTGCTTGGTAACAGCCGTTATAAGCTTCTGGTTTACCGTTGACATTATCTCCAGCAGCCCTAACCGCTCTGCTTCGTCCTTTATCTGTTTGCTGACATATCCATATAACATATAATTGACAGCAAAAAACATATTCAAATCAATATATTCATCCTTATAGACCTGGCTGAATTTGATATATTGTCTGATAAATTCCTCTTCATCCAGATGCAGCGTACCATTCTCATCCACAAGATGAAGATAGTACTCAAAATATTCATCCAGCAGTTTTTTCATAAGCAGGGTCTGGCTGTTTTCAAAATAGTTGTTAAAATATCTGTTAAATGTATCATTGGATAACTGCTTTATAAAATTATCGTCAAACTGTCCAATCTCATAATTGTCTTCCTGCTGAATTCCCTGTAAGTCATTGCAGCCGCAGGAATCCCTGACAACCAGCCGGGATTTTACATATCTGCGGACATTCTTTCCGGCAAGAATATTCCGGCATTCCAAGACTGCCATGCATGCCATTTCCTTGGTGTCTGCCTTAACACTGGTCAGATGGGGCTCCAGCAGCATTGCTGTGGGACTGTCATCAAAGCCCGTTATATAAATATCCTTTCCAGGCTCAAGCTTCATCTTTCTCATTGCGTTATATGCGCCGGACGCCATCTGGTCATTAGCACAGACAATTCCCTGAATATCCGGATGTCTGGTAATTAAATCCTCTACAACCTCCTCTGAAAACTGGGAGAAATTGCCATATACAATCCAGTCCTCGGAAGCATCAAGACCTTTGCTGAGCATGGTTTCCTTAAAAACCTCTAACCGCTCAATAGCGTCCAAGCTGGTCATAGGACCGCTGACAAAGCCTATTTTTGTACAGTGATGGACGTCAATCAGATGGCAGATTGCCTGATTAAGCCCTGCCCTGTTATCCACTAAAATACTGGAATAGCCCTCTTCTTCACCTGCCAGTAAAATGATTGGGATATCCCCCATCTGCTCTAAAAATTCTTTCTTGCGCTTTGCATCTAAAAACGATGTAATCGTGCCATATTCAATTATAATTGCATCGATTGATTGAGAATCCACACACGAAAACAAGGTATTGTACTGATACCGGTAACAATTTGCATCAATATCGTCATACCGGGCATCAATAATACCTGCTGGCAGAATAAAGAGATTCGCATCTATTTCTTTTGCCCCCATTAATGCTCCCTCACACACAGCGTAGGAAAACTCATTCTCAATCATAGCAACAAACAATGCAATATTCTTTCGTTTTTCCATTGTTCCCTTCTCCAACTGGCTACGCCATCCCCATTTCATCGCATCTATTCTAATATGAATCTACAATTGAATCTATTATATAATACAATACTGATAAATCCAAGTGAATTTTTATTTAGTCTTATTTTGTCTCCATTTTCCCCCTAAAACAGGGCTTTGAGCAAAAAAGACCTGCATTATCACAAACAGGATAACACAGGTCTTTATATAGAGTCCCGAAAAACTCAGGAAGCGCTGATTTGGAAATTTTGTATCATTTGCCGTATGAGGGGATATAATACCTCCTTAAGCTCCGCAAGCTCCACCGGTTGCTTGTAAAGAATTACATTATGGGCTGTAGAATTGACCAGCTCTACAATCATAAAAATCAGCATTTCCGGATTGCGGAATTTCTTATCTGTCTCTTTAAACAGTTCTTCTATAAAATCCTCTGCATTCAGTCCCTTTTCAATGGACATATTGGCAATTGCATGCCGGAATATCCCCCAGCTTAAGTTCTTGGAAATAAAGCGCAGCAACACCTTGTTTTCATTGAGCTGGTTTAAAATATTATCCACCATAAAGATAATCTTTTCGTCAAAATCAGTCACATCACTGTCCCGCAGGGCAATCTGCGCCTTTTCAAAAATCTGCGCCGCCTTTTTACGAATCAGATAATCCCGGACCTCATACTTATCCTTAAAGTACAGATAAAAGGTTCCCTTGGCAAGCTCCGCTTTTTTCATAATGTCCGAAACGGAGGTATCATTAATTCCATTCTGGATAAACAATGTAAACGCAGAATTCACAATCGCATCTTTCTTCCGCTTTTTGTTGTCTTCTAACTTACCCATATATCTGCCCCCTTTATCCAAAATATAGCACATCTGTAATAATTTTGTCTATCCGTAAATCAATCCTTGTCAGCTGAAATCTCTTCTGTCTGGAAGATGAATTTTACCTTTCCCTCCATACCGTCAGCAATTCCGGAAAAGGTCTTATAATCATCTGCACCTGCCGTCAGAGACTGGAACCGCGCAATAACATTTTTGATATTATCATTGTATTCCCTTTGAAGCTTGCCTGTACCCTCATCCTTAAACTGGTTCATGCCATCCAGTAAATCAACCGAACCGCTTTGCAGCTTATCTACGCCATCACTGACATCCTTGGTTGCTCCATTTAACTTGTCTGCACCCTTACTCAATGTGCCTGCGCCCTCAGACAGCTGTTTTGCTGAGGAGGTAAGTGTTTTTGTGCTCTGGTTTAAGGTACCGATTCCCGTTGTCAGGTCTCCGCCCTTTGCCGCTAAATCACTGGCGCCCTTTAGCAAATCTGCATTATTTTCACTCAATGCCTTCACGCCTGCATATAATGCCGGAACGCCCTCTTTCTCATCATTTAATTCCCGGATGCCTGCATCAAACTGGCTAGAAGCACTTGTCAGGGCATTCCCAGAGCTAATCAGATAATCCAATGTATCAGAATCCGGGATGCTGACACTGCCTAAGGTCTTCTGCATTTCTGCATTTGTCCCCAAAATGGTCTGTCTTGCTGTTTCCACTGCGGCATTTTCATTTTCCACATCACTGAGCAGTTGTTTTAACTGCGTCTTTACGCTGTCCTCCAAATCACTGCCGTCAATTGCGCTCTCCAGCGCAGATTTATCCGATACGCTCACCTTTGCATTTTTCAATGTCTCGGCAGCATTTCCATAACTGGTAAGGGCAGCTCCCACATTTGACAGCTTGCCGCTTACATTTTTTACTCCGTTTGCCAGGTCATTCACTCCGCCCACATAGGAGGTCAGCTTGCCGGAAAATTCACTGTATTGGGATAACGCCCCAACTGAATTATATAATTTCGTCACCCCTGCATCTATCTGCTTTTCCCCATTTACATAGGCGGTAACTCCGTTTGCCAACGACTTGGTTCCCTCCACATACTGGCTTGCTCCCTTTGTCAGTGAGGTCACTCCGGTGGTATACTGGCTCACACCCTTTGAGAGCTTTCCGGCACCTGTGGACAAATCAGAAGCGCCTTTTTTAACATCCTCCACACCATTTGCATAGGTCTTAAAATTATTCTGCAATGTGGTGAGTCCGTCAGACAGGTCAGAAGAACCGGAAATCAGTTCATCCGTTGCATCCGCTAAATCATTAATCGCATTTTCCACATCATTTATGTCGCTGTCATCATCAAGGTCAATATCCGAAAATTCATCCGAGGTCGCCACCGTATAGATAGAGCCCATGGAGAAATCCGTCACATCTGCCGTTATGGTTACGGTATCTCCCAGCTTTTCATCCATTTCCTCCTTTAAATCACTGGATAAATCCAGACTGTCAGCCAGCCCCGGCATTCCATATACAACCAGAATCTGGTTAGAGCCCTCCGATACGAGCTTACCCTGGTTTACTGTTACATTGGAGAAATTATCCACCGGAAGAATGACAGCAGATGCCATCAAAAATGGTGTATTGAGTTCAACCTTCCTGCCATCAATTTCATCCTCATAGGACGCCTTGTTTTCATACTGAATTGTAATAGTGACCTTGCCGCTTTTTCCTGCCATATCGGCAGCCTTTGTCTCTTTTCCATCCAGCTTATAGCTGACCTTAACACCCACCGGCAGCTCCTCATCGGATTTTCCCTGATAATAAATATCCGTATTATCCGCCTGCCATGTAAGTGTTCCGTCACTGCCCTGTGTAAATGTCTCGTCTCCTTTGACATTTTTAATATCGGTAAGCTTTGACATGTCAGAAATATCTCCATTTCCCGTTACATTTTTCAGCCAGTCGGAAACCGTAATATCCGTAACGGAACCGTCTGCCTCCTGATTGACATAGACTGTCTCTTCCTTTTCGATATTTGCTGCCGCGCAGGAAACCGTTCCCATGCCGGATGCCATACCCAGAATCATTGCTGCACTTAATGTCACTGCACATGTTTTTTTCAAATATTTCATAACCAATTCCTCCTTAATTATTATTCTTTTTTCCAATGCTCACATGTCTCAAATCCCATGTTGTCTTACAGATAAGGGAGTCGAAAATCCAGAGCATGGCAGGTAAAATACAAACTACTACAATAACACTGATAATGGTTCCTCTTGCCAGCAATGTACAGATGGAGCCAATCATATCAATGCTTGAATACAGGGTAATACCAAAGGTTGCTGCAAACAGACAGGAACCACTGATAATAATTGATTTTATTGACGTCTTATGTGCAATGGATACCGCTTCCTGTTTTCCTGCACCCCTTAACCGCTCCTTGTGATAGCGGCTGGTCATAAGAATCGCATAATCCACGGTTGCACCTAACTGAATACTGCCAATAACAATACTCGCCACAAATACAAGGGATGTGTTGGTGTAATATGGAACAGCCATATTGATAAAGATTGCAAACTCAATTACCGCAACTAAAATAACCGGTAAAGAAATGGATTTAAAGGTTATCATGATAATTATGAAAATTGCTATAATTGAGAGATAGTTTACATTCCGCAAATCCACATTTGTCACATCCATTAAGTCCTTCGTAAGCGGTGCCTCACCGATTATCATGGAAGATTCATCTACACGCTTTACAATATCATTCAATTCGTCAATCTGTTTATTTACCTCATCCGATGCGGTTTTATAATTGGAGCATATAAACATCAGCTCATATTCGTCACTGGACAGCTTTTCCCTGAATTCCTTTGGAATCATGGATTCCGGTACACTGGCTCCTAAAAATGAATTCATGCCAACTACCCATTTAATACCGTCTACATTTTCCATATCCTTTATCACATCTGTTTTTGTTTTGGAATCCATTTCCGACGGCAGCATGGCAATGTGCATGACGCTCATGTCAAACTCTTCCTCTAGCTTCTTATTTGCAACAGTGGATGGAATATCCTCCGGAAGTCCTTTGTCCAGGTTATAAAATATTGACACATGATTATTGCCATAGGCAGCCGGTACCATACCAACCACAAAAATTATAATGGCAATCCATCTGTACTTGATTATAAAATCCGACAGCTTATGAAACCGGGGAAGCAGCTCTTTATGGGACCACTTTTCAATCCATTTATCACATACAAGAATCAGGCACGGCAGCAGGGTAACACATACAAGCACGCCCATTACAACACCCTTTGCCATTACAATGCCCAAATCCCTGCCCAGAGCAAAGGTCATGGCACAAAGTGCAGCAAAACCGGCAATGGTGGTAAGGGAGCTGCTGCACACGGAGCGGAAGGTATTGGAAATCGCATGTGCCATCGCCCGGTCCTTATCTTCAGGAAATCTCTGCTTATTCGCCCGGTAGCTCTCCAAAAGGAAAATCGAGTAATCCATTGTGACACCCAGCTGAAGAACTGCCGCCAACGCTGTTGTGATATAACTGGTCTCACCCAGAAAATAGTTACTTCCCAGATTGTAGAGAACGGCAACTCCAATGCCCATCAGGAAAATAAACGGTGTAGCAAAGGAATCCATTGTAAACATCAGCACAACCAGCACAAATACCACAGCAATTATGACATAAACCGGTATTTCGCTAAGTGCCAAATCCTTTATATCCGTAACCAGTCCTGTCATACCGGAAATGAAGCACTGCTCCCCCACCAGCTTCCGCAAATCCGTAACCGCCTGCATGGAATTGTCAGCGGAAGTTGTGTCGTCAAATAAGACAATCAACATGGTTGCATCTCCGTTAAACAACAGCTCCTGGACATCCTCTGGCAGCATCTCTGTCGGAACGGAAATATCCATAATGCTGTCATACCAGATAACCTCACTTACATGGGAAACCCCTGAAATCTTCTCCTTCAGGGCACTGACATCCTTCATGTCCATATCTTCAACAATTACCATTGAGAAAGCACCCATTCCAAACTCATCCACCATAATATCCTGACCGGATACCGTTTCCAGGGTATCCGGAAGATAACTCAGCAAATCATAGTTTGTTCTGGTCTTTATCATTCCTATGATGGAAGGAATAATCAGAAGAACACTTAAGATAATGATAAGTGCTTTATGCTTTGTAATCCACTTTCCTATCGCAATCACTTTTATCTCTCCTTTCAATTTATGACCGTTGGTCATTTTTTACAATAAGGACTATACTACAAAAATGACCAATGGTCAATACTTTTTCAAATATTTATATAAATTTTCACATTTTACCTTTTTCCATATGCCTGGCAACACAAAAAAAGAGAACCGCATCTGCGGTTCTCCCATCACTGGATAATATTCTCTAATTGTTGTAAAATCCGTTAAATTCATCGAAAAACTCTTCCGGTGATATCTGTTCTGTCTGCTGCTGTTCCGTATTATTATCTGTCTGACTGCTGTCATCGGAATCCGGCATATCCTTCTTGGCTCCCAGGGTAACCTTAAGGGTTACTTCTTCATATTCGCCCTTTTCATCATTACGCTGTACCACCATTTCAATTTCCTCGCCAGCCTTCTTGCTGGAGAGAATATTCTGCAATGTCTCCATACTGCTTACATCACGGTTTGCAAATTTTGTAATGATATCCCCTGCTTTCAGACCACATTCATCCGCCGGCGAGCCCTCTACAATCTTTACTACATAAACTCCCTCTGGCATATTAAAGCCCTGTGTGTACTCATCTGTAATATCGTTTCCCTGAATACCCAGATATCCCTGCTCGCTTTCCTCAATTACCTCCTGGTTCATCAAATCATTAATAATCGGAATTGCAGAAGAAATCGGAATTGCATAGCCCATACCTTCTACGGTACTGTCTACATATTTGACTGTATTGATACCGATAACCTCACCGCTTGAATTTAACAGAGCGCCGCCGCTGTTACCCGGATTAATCGCTGCATCCGTCTGTATCAGCTTCATGCTTGTATCCTCCATATCAACCTCACGGTCCAAGGCACTGATATAGCCAACCGTTACAGATTGTCCATATCCCAGTGCATTACCAATTGCGATGGCAGATTCCCCTACACGCAGGTCATCTGAAGACCCCAAGGCTGCAACCTTTATCTGCTTCAATGTATCTGCATCCAGATTCTTTGTGCTTACCTCTAAGACAGCTAAATCTGCGGAGGAATCTGCCCCCTTTACGGTTGCCGCAGCAGCGGTATCGTCACAAAAAGCTACCGTTATCTCATTCGCATCTTCGATTACATGGTTATTGGTCACAATCAAAATGGAATCATCAGTCTGCCCGATAATAATGCCGGAGCCGGAGCTGCTAACCTCCTGCTGGTAAGACTGGAACCATGAACGGACTGTCTGAACGGAAGTATTTGAAATAGCTACAATGGATGGCATAACATTCTCTGCCACATCCGCCACTCCTGCTGCTGTTTCCTGCTTCATGCCCGAATCTGCGGTTGTAACGGTTGCCACCTCTGCATCTTTGCTATTGTTACCGAGAACCCTGTTCCCCAGCGCATTTACACCTACCATTACTCCACCGGCAATCATTCCAAATACCGCAGCAGAGGCAATAAACAAACCAACCTTCTTTGCCTTACCGCTGGATGGCTTCTTCTCTTTTTTTCTCTTTTTATTCTTCTTTGGCGGTTCCTGTGATGCAAAATCACTGCCTGTATAAATTCCCTGTCCATATACACTGCCCTGGCTATAGGGATTGCTGCCCTGGGTACCCTGACCACTCTGGTGGTTCGTGGTATCCCGGTCGCTCCGGGTATCCGTTGCTCTTCCGGATATGTCCTCTCTTCCAAAAGGACTCTCATTTCTTCCATAATGATAAGTAGAACCCGATTCCTGATTCATATTATTGTTTTCATTTTCCATACTCAAAACCTGCCTTTCCATTTTTCCAATCATTGATACAACATTCGTTGTCATCTTATGTCTGTTATCCTAACAATGTTTTGTGACTAAAATGTGATAGCAATGTTTTTAATCTGTGATAATGAAATACATAGACTAATAATCCTCTTCAATCACCTGGAAATCCAGATAGTCAAAATCTATATCTTCTATAAAACTGTCCTTTGTAAATTTTGTCCGGGCATGTCTGATAAAATCCTCTTTATTTGTCTCAAGCCAGATTGGTTTTGCCAAATCAAACTCATAGCACATTTCATCCAGTGCCTGATAGACCTTTTTTGTACGGGAAAGCGTATAATCGTCAATCTCCACCACCATGTCCTTAACCAGTCTGTTATTTTTCATAATTTTTCCCCAGATTCGAAACATATTCTACTCCATTCCATAAGAAAAGAGGAACTGAATTTGTGTATCCGCTGTGCTGACAAAACTACAGTCCCTCTTCATTATTTTTATTATCTGTATCAAAGCTTTGTGCTTCAAGCCCTATTATCAGAGCTTTTCGCCCCAGTCATCATCATATTCCTCCGGCGACTTTCCCTCTTCTTTCATCAACTTTTCCGGGCTGGGTGGGGTAAATCCCTCTGCTTCCGCCGCAAGACTTTCCGGACTTGGCGGGGTAAATCCTCCTGCTTCTTCCGCAAGGCTCTCCGGACTTGGCGGAGTAAATCCTCCTGCTTCTTCCGCAAGGCTCTCCGGATTTGGCGGGGTAAAGCCTCCTGCTTCTTCCGCAAGGCTCTCCGGATTTGGTGGGGTGAAACCTCTCGCTGTGGACGGCTGTTCAACAGCAGCTGCACTCTCCATACCTTCCATCTGCTTCAAGCTTCCGATAATTTCTGCAATTTCATTCAATTCACTAATAACATCCCCCAAATCTTCCAGATTACATTCACTAAGGTCTGCTGAAGACTGGGCATTGGCAGCAATCTCTTCGTTTGCTGCCTGCTGGTTTGCAAGACTGTCTATAATCACATTGTTGCTCTCATGAAGATTGTTACTCAGAGAATCCAGACTCATCATATTACTGTGCAGTGTTTCAACCACACCGGTTATACTCCGGAATGCGCCTGTGACTTCATTAATATATTCTGCCTGCGCTTCGGATGCCTGCACCGAATTCATAACCAGTGCAGAGGTCTGGTCTGCCAGCTTTGTAACACCCTGCAGCAAATCCGTAATCTTGTCAATGGACTGCTTCGTGTTATCCGCCAGTTTCCGAATCTCATCTGCCACAACAGAAAAACCTCTTCCTGCCTCCCCTGCCCTGGCAGCCTCAATGGAGGCATTCAATGCCAGTAAATTGGTCTGAGAGGAAACCTGGTATATAATCTGGGTAATCTCCTCCGCAGAGCTAATCTTTTCCTGTAATTCCTGTGCCACCTCTGTTACATTCTGGTTTGTAACCGCTATATCGTCAGACTTTTCCTTCAGGTGCTCCACCAGCTTACCGCCTGCCTCCGTTGCAGAAACTGCCTCATTGGTAGACTCCAGCGTATGGTCCTTCACCCTTATTAAATCATCAATAATTTCCTGAATCTGCGCTGTCATATCTGTCTGGCTTTCCATATTACGAACTGTCTCTGTAACGCCCTGGGAAATGGCATCTACACTTCTCGCCACCTCGTCCGTTGCATCATGGAAGCTGTCTAACTTAGACTGAAGCAGTTCTATATGCTGGTTTCCCTTCTCCACAACATCCACCATGTTCTGGGTAACCTCTTCCTGATACATCAGGTGATATTTAATCTCCTGCTGGTCTGTCTCCTGAGTACGCACTACACTTCCGGCAGTCAGATACAGACAGAGCGCCATAATAGCAAACAATACAAAGGCTACAAGCCAGGCACCACCCATAGCGGAATCCTTTGCGACAAAAAGCATGACTGTCTTAATCACCATTATAATTTCTGTAAATCCTGCGCAAAATGCACTGTAAACAGTATCCAGATACAGTAACGTAATTACTAATAAGACACAAAACGGCAGCATATTATAAATATTATCATGGTTAAATACAGAAATAGCAGATACCGCAATATATGCGCCTCCTATAATATACCGGACCACCTCACTATCTGACATCCGTATGTACATAACCACACAACCCGCTGCCAATACAACACAAAGAACAATCTGTACAATCATCCACGCTCTGCTTTTTAGATAACCATTACCCACAATTGTTATAAGCATACGGACAACAGACAACGCAATTACCATTTTTAATGCTGTTTCATTCTTCCTTCTTAGCCTTACTGTATTTTCCATATCGCACCTCATTATCCTGTTATTTTTAAGAAATATATCTAATTATAGCATAGACTTTGGAAAGAATCTAGTAATAATTACTAAACCACTGCACAAAAAAACAAAATTGTTCCACATCGGATAAAAACCAACTACTCCTGCTCTTCTCTCGCCACAGACAGCATCAATTTAATCCGGTTCTCCTGGTTTACCTTTGTTGCACCAGGGTCATAATCAATAGGAACGATATTCGCCTTAGGATAGATTTCTTTTATCTTGCGAATCATGCCCTTGCCCACAATATGGTTTGGCAGGCATCCAAATGGCTGGGCGCATATTATATTTCCATAGCCGGATTCCGACAGCTCCAGCATCTCCGCAGTCAGCAGCCAGCCCTCTCCCATCTTATTTCCAAGGCCTACAACGCCGGTAATCAGCTCTTTGATATGTGCATACTTGGATGGGGGGAGAAAATCACTGTAACGGGATACTGTGTCATACAACAGACGTTCCAGCATCTCGCAGTATTTCATCAGTGCCTGCACCACCTTTTTCTTCGCCAGGCTACCGCCATATAAATTGATATCCTCAATCCGGTTGTCAATCTTAAACATCATAAAGCCCATAATTCCCGGAACCATGACCTCGCAGTCCTGTTCCACAAGAAAATTTTCCAAATCATTGTTGGCCATAGAGGAATACTTAACATAGATTTCTCCCACAATGCCAACCTTCGTTTTTTCTACTTTATTAAGCGGAATTTTTGCAAAATCCTCCACAATGGCTCTCATATTCCGCTCCATTCCCTTCGGCGTATAGCCCTTACGGTGCTTAAACTGGTTGGAAAGCTCTTTTACCCACTTGGATATGAGAGCATCCGCATCCCCCTTATTCACCTCATAGGAGCGCACCTGGTTCTTCAGCAGCATAAACAAATCGCCGTAGGTGAGACCGATTAACGCCTGATAAATCATCTCCAGGGTTAAATGAAAACCACTGTTGCTCTCTAAGCCTGATAAATTCAGGGAAATAACCGGCACCTGGGAAAGTCCCGCCTTCTGAAGAGCCTTCCGCAGCAGATGAATATAGTTGGAGGCTCTGCACCCGCCACCGGTCTGGGTAATCATAAGTGCAACCTTGTTGACATCATATTTGCCACTCTGCAGGGCGCTAATCATCTGTCCGATAACCAGCAGCGCAGGATAACAGGTATCATTGTGGACATATTTGAGTCCCGTATCCACCACCTTGCGTCCGGTATTCTTGAGAAGCCCTACCCGGTAGCCCTGCTGGGTGAAAATATTCCGCAGCAGCTTAAAATGAACCGGCAGCATATCCGGAATCAGAATCGTATAGTCTTTTTTCATTTCCTTTGTAAATTCCACACGCTCTTCACTGCCATACTGATTCACTGTACAGGTCTCACAGGAATTGCAGGAATTCACTGACTGCTCTTTTATATCACTCATACCTTACTTTTCCCCTTTCTGCTTTGTCGCTGCAAACAAGCTTCTTAAACGAATCTTGACTGCGCCAAGATTGGTAATCTCATCAATTTTTATCTGGGTATATATTTTGCCATTTTCCTCTAAAATCCGTCTTACCTCATCCGTGGTAATGGCATCCACACCGCAGCCAAAGGACACCAGCTGTACCAGATTCAGCTTCGGATTGTGCTCATCTGCCACATACTGGGCTGCCGCATACATACGGGAATGGTACATCCACTGGTTTAACACCTTCGTATCCACATGCTTCGCCATATCAGATACCGAATCCTCTGTCACAACTATGGCGCCCAAATCACAAATCAGCTTATTGATGCCATGGTTAATCTCAGGGTCTAAATGATACGGACGTCCGGCAAGTACAATAACCGGCTTATCCTCCTGCTTTGCAATGCGGAGATATTTTCTTCCCTCCATACGCACAAGACGCATATGCTTTTCATATTCCTCATAGGCGTAATTGCAGGCCATGGATACTTCAGAAAACTTCATTTTTCCAAAATATTTTTCCAGTACGGCGTGGAACTTCTTTGTAAAGTCCTTTCTTCTGTGAATACCCAGGTATTCATAGATAAACTTCACATCCCTTAACGCCTTGACATTCGCCTCAAGCACCTCCGGATAGTAGGCAACCACAGGACAATTATAATGGTTATCGCCAAGCCCCTCGTCAAAATTATAGCTTAAGCACGGATAGAAAATTGCATCCACATTTTCCTTCAGCAGCGCCTCAATATGTCCATGCATCAGCTTTGCAGGGAAACATACCGTATCGGACGGAATCGTATGCTGTCCGCTTAAGTAGAGACTGCGGCTGGAGTTCGGTGAGGTCACAACATTGAAGCCTAATCTGGTAAACAGGGTATACCAGAACGGAAGAAGCTCATACATATTAAGTCCCATCGGGATTCCGATGGTTCCTCTCGCCTTATCCTTTGGAATATCAGAAGCCCTGTATTCATCCAGCAGCTTCAGCTTATAATCGTATAAATCATACCGGCTGCCCTCCACCTTCTTTGCAGTCGGCTTGTCGCACCGGTTACCGCTGATAAAGCGGCGTCCATTTGCAAAGGTATTGATGGTAAGCTTGCAGTGGTTGCTGCACCCGTTACAGGTTGTCATGGTAACTTCATGCTTGAAATTGGCAAGCCCCTGCTGGTCTAAAATAGTGCTGGTGGCATTGCTGTTTTCCATGGCATAGAGAGCCGCACCATAGGCGCCCATAATTCCTGCCATCTCCGGTCTCACCACATCATGTCCGATTTCCTGTTCAAAAGCCCGCAGCACCGCATTGTTCAGGAAGGTTCCTCCCTGCACTACAATGTGCTCCCCAAGCTGTCTGGCAGAAGCTGCACGGATTACCTTGTAAAGAGCATTTTTCACAACGGAGATAGATAAGCCCGCAGATATATTCTCAATGGTTGCCCCATCCTTTTGCGCCTGTTTTACAGAGGAATTCATAAATACCGTACAGCGGGAGCCCAAATCAACCGGTTTATCGGCAAAAAGCCCCAGCTTTGCAAAATCCTCAATCTTGTATCCCAATGCTCCCGCAAAGGTCTGTAAGAAAGAACCACAGCCTGAGGAGCATGCCTCGTTTAAGAAAATGTTGTCAATGGCATTATTGCGAATCTGAAAGCATTTGATATCCTGTCCTCCAATATCAATAATAAAGTCCACATCCGGCTGGAATTTCTTAGCCGCAGTAAAATGCGCCACAGTCTCTACAATACCAAAGTCCACACCAAAGGCATTCATAATCATTTCTTCCCCGTATCCGGTAACGGCGGAGGACTGTATATGAATGTCAGGGTATTCTCTATATAGCTTTTCCATAAATTCCTTAATAATCGGAACCGGATTACCACCGTTTGGCAGATATTCGGAACACAGAATATTGGCATTCTCATCCACAACCACCGCCTTTACCGTGGTAGAGCCTGCGTCAATTCCCAAATATGCATGACCGGAAAGTGTATCCACCTTCTTAATATGGTCAGAATTTTTTCTGTGTCTCTCTATAAATTCCTGGTATTCCTCCTGGGAGGTAAACAAAGGCTTACAGCTTACATAACCGCCGGTTGCGGTATAACTGTCAATCTTATCCCTCAGATCCGTTAAAACAAACTGTTTTGCTTCTTTCTTTAATGCCGCACCCATGGCAACAAAATACAGGGAATTATCCGGTGCAATTCCCTCTAGCTTCAGGGTATTGTCAAAAGCCCTGCGCAGCTCAGACAGGAAGGTAAGGGGACCTCCTAAATACACAACCTTTCCCTCAATCTCACGTCCCTGTGCAAGTCCGGCAATGGTCTGATTCACAACTGCATAAAAAATGCTGGCTGCAATATCATTCTTCTGGGCACCCTGGTTTAACAGCGGCTGTACATCTGACTTTGCAAACACACCGCAGCGGCTGGCAATTGTATAAATCTTCTCATAATGCTTAGCCGCTTCGTTCATCTCTCCTGCTTCCATATTCAAAAGGGTAGCCATCTGGTCAATAAATGCCCCTGTACCTCCTGCACAGGAACCGTTCATACGAACCTCTAACCCATCCGTTAAAAACAGTATCTTGGCATCCTCGCCGCCCAACTCAATTACCACGTCCGTACCTGGAATGATTTTATTCACCGCTACTCTGGTAGCATACACCTCCTGCTCAAAAGGGATTCCCAGTGAATCGGCAATACCCATTCCCGCAGAACCCGAGATACACAGACTCATTTCCTTCTCCTGTGGAAACTGCTTCATAATATCATCAAGCATCCCTACCGTTTTACTGGTAATCTGTGAAAAGTGTCTCTGGTAATCCTTGTAAACAATCCTGTCGTCATCATCCAATACGACGCATTTTAACGTGGTTGACCCAACATCCAAACCTATTTTCATATCAATACCTCTTTTTCCTAAGTATTTCGTCTCTATCGAAATCCTCTACTTCCCTCTAATGTATGAAAGCTGTGCTGTATTCATGCATACACATGTCTTGTTTTCGCCTTAGACATTCTAACACAGTTTTTCTGATTGTGCTAGCCCCTATTACTGGCATTTCATTGTTTATTCACAGTTCTCCCTATAACAGGAAAAAACCGGGAGAAGTCTTCTCCCGGTCCACCTGCCGTTTCCTATTCATCCGATTCCTCTTCGTTCTCTGTGAGAATGCCCTCTGCCTCTATCAAGGAGACATCCTCATCCTCTCTTTTCGCCTTTTTCCGATTAAATGCCTCGTAGATGCAAGGAACAACCAGCAATGTCAGAAGAGTTCCGTATATCAGTCCGCCGATTACCACCAGTGCCATCGGCTGTACCATATCCGCACCCATACCAAAGCCCATCGCCATGGTAGACAGACCAAGTATGGTGGTAAGAGCTGTCATGACAATTGGACGCAGACGGTTCCGTCCTGTATTGACAATTGCCTCCCTCATCTCCATGCCTTCCTCAATGAGCTGGTTAACGGAATCCACAAATACAATACCGTTATTTACAATAATACCTGCCAGCATAACCATACCAATCATGGCAATGATACTGACATCATTTCCTGTTAAGAGCAGTGCTGCGAAGCCGCCGGTAAATGCCAGTGGCAGAGTAAACAGGATAATAAACGGATTCTTAAATGACTGGAACTGCGCCACCATAATCAGATACATAAATGCAATGGCAAGCACCAGCATCAGCATTACCTGGCCCATAGCTTCCATGACCGTTTCATTTTCTCCGTCATACTCAATGCTGTATCCCTCCGGCAGAGAGATATCATCCAATACCTCCTTTACCTCATTTGACACATTTGTGGTGATATACCCATCCTTTACCTGTCCGCTGACAGAGATATACCGGGTCTGGTTGATTCGGCTAATCGTTGAGAGGGCATTTGTATCCTCTACATCTGCCAGCTTACTGATTTTCACATCAACGGTTTCCTCTCCGTCCTTGCCTTCAATAGTAAGATTTTTTACATCCTTTAATGTATAGGATTCCTCCTCTTCGTCCTTGACATATACCGAGTAATCCTTTGCGTCCGTACTGAGCGTGGTAGCCGAAGATGCCTCTGCCAGCACTCCCTGTATCTTCTGGTATACCTGGGCAACCGTCAGACCATACTTCGCCGCCTTGTCCTTGTCAACCACGATACGGTACTCCGGCGTCGCATCCTCCAGCCCGTTTTGAATTTCCTCCAGACCTTCAATCTCTTCTAACTTCTTTCCTACCTGGGCAGCCAGCTCCTGCAGGGTATCCGTTTCCTTACCTTTTATCTGGATGGAAACACCGGAGGTCATTATGGAGCTCATATCCATGCTGGACGCAGACACGGAAATCTCACAGTCCAAATCCTTCGTCTTCTCCGCAATCATTTCTGCAATCTCATCATTGGTATGCTCTTTGTCCTCTTTACACTCAATATAGTAGCTGACCGTATCATAGGAGTCATCAGAGCCAAGTCCCAGCATGGACATGCTGCTTCCTCCCACTATAGCTCCCACTGTTTCAATATCATCAATCTCCAATACCTTTTCAATTACTTTATCCGATAATTCCGCAGTTTCTTCCAGGGTTTCCGCCTCTTCCGGCATAACCATGGTCATTGTCATCTGGGTAGAATCCATCTCCGGAATAAAAGAAAATCCCTTTGAAAGCGCCAGCAGCGTACTTCCCACAAACAGAACCAGTACTGTAACCAGCACAATTGCCTTATGATTTAAAATCTTAGGTAAAATTGCCGCATACTTTTCACTAATCCGGGCAACCAGCTTGTTCTCCTTTTGTGAAATCTTTCCAAAGGTCTTAGACGCTGCCATCGGCACGAAGGTAACGGCAACCACAAGGCTGGCAAGCAGGGAATAGGCAATGGTAAGTCCCATATCCGCAAATAACTGCTTCGTGATACCTGTGGTAAACACAATCGGCAAAAATACACATACCGTTGTCAGAGTGGATGCCGTGATGGCTCCCACCATCTGACCGGCTCCCTTGATGGCAGCCTCCTTCACAGGATACCCTTCATTTCTGAGACGGTAGATATTTTCAATTACGACAATGGAATTATCCACAAGCATTCCTACACCTAACGCCAGACCCGACAGGGAGATGACATTTAAGGTAACTCCGCTGAAGTACATCAATACAATGGCAAATACCACCGATACCGGTATAGAAACTGCAATAATTCCCGTTGGCCGTATATCCTTTAAGAACAACAGCAGGATAAATACAGCTAAAACGGCGCCAAACAACAGATTTTCTATTACGGAGCTGGAAACCAAATCGATATACATTCCCTGGTCCATTAAAGTGGTAAAGGAAATGCTGTCGTCTTCCCCGCTGATTTCCTCGAATTTATCTGTAAGCCGGTCTGCCACTTCCTTTGTGGAATACTCGTTCTGTTTTGCAATGGAAAAAATGATACCCGGATTTTCATTCACCCTTGTATAAATCTTATCGGAATTATTCTCCACAAACACATCTGCCACATCGGAAAGCTTAATCGGGTCAAGTCCGTCCATGCCCAAATCCAGCAAAACCAAATCAGAAAGACTTTCCACATCATCAAATTTTTCACCTACACGAACCAGATAGTCCACATCATCCTCTGTCACATAGCCCGCCGGAAATTCAAAATTCTGTGCGGTAAGCATTGCAGAAATCATGTCCTTTGTAATGATGGTATCCATATCGGCACCGTCATAGGCAGCCTTCTTGGCATCCTCAAAGCTGGTCTTCTGCTCCTCTAATTCCTTCTCGCCCTGCTCTAACTGTACCTTGGACTGGGTAAGCTGGCTCTGGGTCTCCGCCTCCTTTGTTTTTAAATCCACATAGCTGTCATCAATGGTTTTTTTACCATTGGTAATCTTTTTCAGTGCCTGATTCAGCTGTTTCTTTCCCTTTGTAATCTCTGAAAGCCCGCTGTTGATTTTCGTGAGAGACTCCTCCAGTGAAGTAATATAGGCAGACAGCGTATTAAACGTCAACGGGTCTCCATTTTCATCCTTCTGCTTTGCAAGCTCTGTCTCCATGGTCTCCATGGCACCGGTCACTGCCTGCAGCTGGGCAGTTAATGCCGCATCATCCGGTGAGGCAGCCAATGCCGCCTCTAACTGCGTCTTCTGTGCAGAAAGGGTCTGGTAACTGGAGAGCAGCTCCTTTAAAGAAGCAATTGCCTTTTCTAACTGCTCCTTCTGCTCCTTCAGGGTTTTCTCCTGCTCCTGCAATTCCTTCAGGGCATCATTTATCTCTTTTTCAGAGGTCAGCATCTCATATTTTGCATCATTGATTTTTAATTCTGCCTGTGCGAACTGCTCATTTGCCGTCTTCTGTCCGTTTTCCAGCTGGCTCTTTCCACTGCTTATCTGGCTTTCTCCATCCTGAATCGCTTCCTCGGCATCTGCAAACTTATCATCTAAGGCTTTCTTTACCTTATCATTTACTTCCTTTACCTTATCTTCCCGGATAATAACCTGTACCGATTCCTCTATGGAGCCCATTGTGGTCACGGAGGCTACACCCTCTACTCCCTCTAAGGATGGCGCAAGGGTATTATCCACATACTCGCTCAACTCCACACTGTCTGCATCCGCCTTATCCACTGCTGCCACCATAACCGGCATCATATTCGGATTCAGCTTCATTATAATCGGGCTGCCCACGCTGTCATCAAAGAAACCGCTAATCTGGTCAAGGCTTTCCCGCATATCAATTGTTGCAGTATCCATGTTTACATCAGAAGTAAACTCAATAATAACCATGGAATAATTCTCTGCGGACATAGACTGCACATTTTCCACATTATCAATGGTGGCAACCGCCTGTTCAATGGGCTTGGTCACCCCGGTTTCCACTGCTTCCGGACTGGCTCCCGGATAGGTTGTCATCACAACTGCATACGGCAGCTCCATGGATGGAAGTAAATCCACCGTCATCTTGGTATACGCCACAACGCCAAGAATAATTACCAGTACAATTCCTACGATTACCGTATAGGCTTTCTTAACACTGAATTTTGCTATCATCTCATCCTCCATTTTCCTGTTTGCTCATATCTTTTCTCGGATGCTTAAAGGCTGTGGGGAAGGTTGCGATATCCAGCATGCAGGCAACCTCCGTCTTTCCATCCAGCAAGTCCTCCGATATGTATTTGACACTTGAATCATCATAACTAAGCGTCAGATTTTTGTATTCCACATCACCATCCTTTAACATGGTGATATTTATATTGATATAATGGTTTGCACGGTATAAAAAGGAATACTCCAATTCATAATCAGCATATTTTTCCGAAATATCGTCTAATATTTCCCGGGCACCCTCAAACTCTAAAAACTGTTCCTTACCAATCGGAATAGCGCCATATTCCTTAAATCCTTCATCATAGACATATGACAGATAATAGGTCTGCACCTCGGGAGATACCTTGTCTTTATTCTCATTTTCTTTGTAAATCTGCAGCCAGATTTCACCGGACGGAGTCATACTGATATATCCTTTCTGCGAAATATCTGCCTCCTGAACCTGGTTATCATTATCAATACTGTAAACCAGTGTATTTTTCTTTCCTTCTGCCGTCTGCTGCAGCAATAAATAATCCTTTGTAGGAAAAGTAAGAATGTCTGTCTCCAATTGTTCCAGATTTTCCAGACGGTCACAGACAATCTGACATTCCTTTGAATTCAGATACCACAGCTTGTGGTAATTCTCCTCCTTTGTCAGGACAAACGCCTCATGAATACCATCCTTGTTATAATCGTCATAAATGAAATTTTCTACCTTTTCATTGTTGACCGATTCAAACATGGTAAGTAAGTCTCCTCTGGAAAAATCTGCCTCAGTCTGCTGCACACTTTCCTCTGTCTCCTCCAAAGATAACGTAATCGCCGCCTCATTTTCGCTTTTCGATTCACCCAAATCAAGGGAGCACCCTGAACATAACATTGCCAGCAGAAGCATTCCCGCATAAAAAAACAATTTCTTCATCCGTCAAAATCCCCCTTACACAAGGAAAACACGATATCCTGCCACTCCAATACTGCCCTGGCAGATGTCGCCTCTGTCAATGCCTTCTGAATCCGTTCCACATCATCAACGAAAACCTCAGCAGAAAGCTTCACCTCCTGTCCGTATTCACTGTCTTTTATCTCAATTCCCTCATTTCCCAGAATATACTGGATTTTTCCCAAATCTGTGTAATTCGTGGTAATGGTTACAGGAGCTGCCATCCGCTTACAGACAATGTCTGTGGCAGCAATACACGCTTTTGCTGCCTCCGTATATGCCCTGACCAGACCTCCGGTTCCAAGAAGGGTTCCTCCGAAATATCTTGTCACCACAATACATACATTGCAGAGCTTCCTACCGGTAATCACTTCCAGTATCGGCTTTCCCGCTGTACCTCCGGGCTCGCCGTCATCGGAAAACCGCATAAGAGGCTGTTCTTCGCCAATTGTGTAGGCATAGCAGTTATGTCTGGCATCATAATGTCTTTTTTTTATTCCTGTAATAAACAGATTTGCTTCTTCCTCGGTTTCCACGTGAGAGACGCAGCCAATAAATCTGGATTTTTTCTCTACGATTTCACCGGTTCCCGGTTCCAGAATTGTAACATATTCCTTTCGCATTCCTGTGTTCACCTCTGTCTATGTAATCTTCCTTCGCTATCATATCAGATTCTGTCCACAAATGCTATAGAAATCCATTTCCGGTCCCCTTTAAATATTTGCCCTGTTCAATAGTTTCCCTAGGCAAGTATTTATTATATGCCCTTTTTTCTATTTGTCAATATTGAATAAAGATAGATTTTTTTGTCTATATTTGATACAATGAAGAAAAATCATTTCCTGGTACAGGTTATCGCAGGAGGAACCATATGAACTATTCAAAAAGAAATACACAGAAAAAACAAAAAAAATTAGTATCCAGGCATACCAAAAATAAAAAGAAAATTTCCTACATTCTATATAAAACCTTTCTTTTTATTTTCATATTCTGTATTCTGGCCGGCGCCGGTGCCGGTATCGGTATGTTTACTGCCATAATTGACAGCGCCCCGGATATTGACGGAATTAAAGAGAGTGTCCAGTTAGAGGGCTTCCAGACTACCATATATGACCAGGAGGGCAAGGAGGTCACCACCTTATCCACCGCCAACTCCAACCGTGTCTATGTGGAGTATGACGACATACCGGAACAGCTGGTTAACGCCTTTGTCGCCATTGAGGACGAGCGTTTCTGGGAACATAACGGCATTGATGCCAAGGGTATCCTCAGGGCATTTTTTGTAGGTGTCAAAAACCGCAATTTTTCAGAGGGTGCCTCCACAATTACCCAGCAGCTGATTAAGAACCAGATTTTTAACGTGGGACTTAACGAAAGTACCTTTATGGATTCCCTGAAACGTAAGATACAGGAACAATATCTCGCCATTGAGCTGGAAAAACAGATTGACAAAAAGGATATTATAGAGCTCTATTTAAACGCCATCTATCTAGGTGAGGGAGCAAACGGTGTACAGACTGCCTCTGAGATTTACTTTGGCAAGGACAATCTAAAGGAGCTGACCATATCAGAATGTGCAGTTATCGCCGCCATTACCCAGAGCCCGACGGAATTTGACCCGGTTCTCTTTCCTGAAAACAACCAGAAGCGCAAGAATATCGTTCTGCAGAAAATGCTGGACCAGGGTATGATTACACAGTCCGAATATGCGGAAGCCATGTCGGATGACGTATATGCCCGTATTTCCCTGAATAACCAGGACGATAAGGAAACAAAGAAATCATACAATTCCTATTATATAGATACCGTCATCAACACATTAACCACCCAGCTGGTGGAAGAGCTGGATTATACGGAGACACAGGCGTACAATGCCATATATTCCGGCGGTTTAAGCATTTACATCAACCAGGACGCCGCCATCCAGAAAATATGTGATGACGAAATCAACAATCCTGACAATTATCCCTCCGGCACCAGTGTAGCCCTCAATTACGCGCTGACCCTGACAGACCCTGAAAACGGGGAGCTTCACAATTATTCCAGCAACCATCTTCTGGCATACTACCAGGAGAAGACCGGAAATCAAAAATATAACCTTATCTATTCCAGCGAAGACACTGCCCGGGCGGCAGCAGACGAATACAAAGCTGTACTTATGGAAGAAACCGGCTACCAGGAGCTGGCAGAATCCTTTTCCACCACCATCCAGCCGCAGGCCTCCTTTGTTATCATGGACCAGGCAACCGGCTATGTGAAAGCTATCTGCGGCGGCCGTGGTGAGAAAAACGGTAACCTTACCTTGAACCGTGCCACAGATTCCAAGCGGCAGCCCGGCTCCACCTTCAAGGTATTAGCCGCCTATGTTCCTGCACTGGACACCGCCGGTATGACCCTTGCCACCAGCTATGTGGATGAAGCCACCAATTACAGCAATGGTACGCCGATTAAAAACTGGTACTCCGGCTATCGGGGACAGCAGACCATACGGACGGCTATCAAGGATTCCATGAATATTATTACAGTCAAATGTTTTCAGGATGTAACCCCCCAGGTAGGTTATGATTATCTGTGCAACATGGGAATCACCACCCTTAAGAACGGGGAGACCTCCGTAAATGGTATTGCAGAAAATGACATTAACGAATCCATGTGCTTAGGCGGTTTAACGGAAGGCGTAACCAACCTGGAATTAACCGGGGCATACGCTTCCATTGCAAATGCAGGAACCTATGTGGAGCCTACCTTTTATACAAAGGTTTTGGACCATGACGGCAATGTTTTAATTGACAATACACCGGAAACAAAGCAGGTTATGAAGGAAACCACCGCATGGCTGATTAATAACGCCATGCAGGATGTTGTCACCTCCGGAACCGGTACCACTGCCAGATTAACCAGCGGAATGGTGGTTTCCGGCAAGACAGGAACCACCTCCAGCAATTACGATTACTGGTTCTGTGGCTCTACCCCTTACTATACTGCAAGTATCTGGATGGGCTACGATTCCAACACCGATTTTTCAAACAACAATTACCACAAGGTAATCTGGCGTAAAATCATGGATGAAATTGTTGCGGCAGAGGGGCAGGATACCTCCGCTTCCTTTGAGAAGCCAGGGGATATTGTCTCTGCACAGGTCTGCTCCACCTCCGGCATGCTGCCGGTTAAGGGACAGTGCAAAACCACCATAACCGAGTATTTTGCAAAGGATACGGTTCCTACCAAAACCTGTGATTTACACCAGACTGTAGAGCTGTGTGATGAAAGCCATTACAAGGCTACCAAATACTGTCCGGACACCACAACCTACCACTATTCTGTAGATGATGATGGCAATATCACCTTAGAAGACGCTGATTTTGACCTTCCGGATGATTTTACGGATACGGATTGTCCAATCCACACCAAGGAGGCACAGGATGACGAAGAGGATGACGATTCCACCTCCACCGAAGACACCGGCAGCATTTATGAGATATCTACCGTGGTAGAAGGCGGAGGAAGCATATCGGGACCAACACAGGCCGCATATGGAGAATCTGTCACATTAACCTTTATACCAAATGACGGCTTCGTCATTTCAAATGTTACCGTTGACGGCGTTGCCAAGGGAGCCATTTCCTCCTATACCTTTGACAAGATATCCAATAACCATACCGTTATTGCAACCTTCACTGCAAGCGGGGAAACGGAAGCTCCTCCTGAAGAAGAGGTTCCCGGTGACGGGGCTTCCAATGACGGGCTTCCGGCAAAATGGCGATATTACTTTACCCATATCGCCGCCGCGGCAAAAAATATATTTGGAATTAAACTATAGTTCTTAGCATAGATTCCTCCACAGGAGGATTCCTATAGAACAAAAAAGGGGTGCTGCACTGGTTTTTTAGAAGCTTTCCACTCAGTGCGCAACCCCTTTTTTTATTTTGACATTTTAGGCTGGAATACCAGAGATGCGATATACGCATAAATTAGTGCTGCAGAAGTTCCCACCGCCGCCATCTTAAAGCCGCCCCGGAACAATCCGATAAAGCCATCACTATCCACCGCTTCCTTGACTCCCTTCCAGAGATTGTAGCCAAATCCCGTCAGTGGCACGGAAGCCCCGCTGCCGGCAAAATCCAGAAAAGGCTCATAAATCTGAAGTGCTCCGAGAACTGCCCCGGTACACACTAAAATCACCATAATTCTTCCCGGCATCAGTTTTGTCTTTTCCATCAGAATCTGTGCTGCCACACAAATCAGACCGCCAATTACAAATGCTTTAATATAATCCATATTTTCTCCTTCCACATTATTTTCCTGTCCAGGCAATTGCCAAACGCTCTTAACCCTGTATTACAGCTATGCATCTTTTCTCTTTTCAATCACCACTGCATGGGCAATTCCCGGCACCGTCTGTCCCTCGTTATAGCTGACAGTGGATAACAGCGCACCTGTGGGCACAAACAGGATACGATGGATAACTCCCTGCCGGATTTCATTCATCAGCTTTCCCGCCAGGGTTACGGCAGAACAGCCACAGCCGGAACCACCTGCATGGGTATCCTGCTCCGGGTCGTCATAAATTTCCATTCCACAGTCCATGTGTACCCTGGAAATGTCATAGCCCTGGTCCAGGAGTAGTTTACATAATATTTCTTTTCCCACACTTCCCAAATCACCGGTCACAATACAATCATAATCCTCAGGGTTTCTGTCAAAATCCTTCAAATGCTGGTAAATCACATCCGCCGCAGCCGGCGCCATGCAGGCTCCCATGTTCAGGGAATCCTTCACACCGTAATCCACCACCTTTCCCGTAGTAATTCCGGTAATGCTCACATCCCCATATTCTCTGGATAATACAAATGCCCCACAGCCAGTCACCGTCCAGGTGGAAGACATGGGTCTCTGGTTGCCATATTCCAAAGGAAAACGGAACTGCTTTTCCGCTCCGCCAAAATGGCTGGATGCCACTGCCAGAACCGTATCTGCATATCCGGCATGCACCGTCATGGAGCCAAGGGATAATGCCTCTCCCATGGTGGAACAGGCGCCATACAGCCCAAACAGCGGAATATTAAACTCCATCAGCCCAAAGGTTGTAGCAATCAGCTGCCCCAGCAAATCTCCTGCAAACAGGTATCTCACATCCTCCGCCTTCATCTTTGCCTTTCGCAGTGCCAGCAGGGAGGTCTGGCGCATCATCTCGCTCTCCCCTTCTTCCCATGAGTCCTTTCCAAAGGTGGGGTCCTCCACAATTTCATCAAAGGTATCCTTTAGAGGACCTTCTCCTTCCTTCGGTCCCACAATGCTGGCTGCAGACATGATATACACCGGTTTTTCAAAGGCAAGGCTCTGTTTTCCAATCTGTAGTCCTTTCGTCATCCTTTCACCTCAATTCCAATAAAATGCAAAAAAGGTGCTATCTTTCGATAACACCTTTTCCTCATGTACTAGTATGGCTGCCGCCAGCTTCTTTTATTCACGGCAGTAAATGCATTTTCATCTACTGTTTATCCAGTTCACTGGCATCTCTGCCAAGCTGTTCTGTATTTTCGTTTTGCTCTTCCACTGACTCCTGCACATTTTTCTGAATCTCTACTGCATGTTCCTCAACGCTTTGCAGCTGCTCCTCTTCATCCGAACTGCCACAGCCAGTCATCACACTCATTCCAACCATCAGCAAACCTAATAAAAATAACTTTTTCATAAAATCCATATTCTCCTTTCAGCTATTATCTCGCTTCACCGCTAATCATCCATGGAGATGGCTGAGCCACCATTACGCTTCTCTTATCGCTCTTGGACACCGCAATCTGCAAAACCTCGGTATTCTCTATATTATATTTTGCGAAAATATTCTTAATACTAACCACCATATCAAGCTCTAATGTGTAAATAATGAACTGGCATTTCGGATTTACCTTAAGAAGTACCTTGATTTCCTCTTCCAACCGCTTGGATGCCACGATAAATGCAAGCCTCGGAACCGGAACTCCTGCCATGCTCTCCTCCGTTACATTGGAAATAATTTCGATATTATGTACGCCGAACTTGCTGACATTATCCTGCAAAGAACGCATATCCCTTGCGTCCGGCTCCACTGCAATAATTGTACCCTCACTGGCTTCGATGGCAGCCTCAATGGCAATACTTTCACCGCTTACAATGCAGATGGTATCTCCCACATCGCAGGACAGCATATTCATGATAACCGCACGGATTTCATGTCCCACATAGTTGACGGAGCCCTTTGAGAAAAATTCATTTTTGATTCCGTAACGGGAAGCCTCTCTTGTATTCTCATTGATAATAAAGATAACCAGCGGTTCTGTAATTTTCTTGTCCATAAACTCCTTGACCTTGCAGGTCTTCACATCATCCCCACTGCTGATTCCCGTTCCAATCCACATATCATAATCGCCGTAACCGCCTTCCCACAGCTCATAGAACAAATCCGGCTGGCTCTCATCGGCAAAAATCATCACCCGCTTATGTGTCTCAATGGTAGGAAGTACATTTTTCTTCTTTCCGCAGATGTTCAGCATCTTAATTTTTTCCGGACTCACTCCCATGCGGTCCGCAAAATTGCCTACCCATGCTAACATCTCATTATTGCTGTACACCTTCATTCCGCTTGACTCCATAATACTACCTCCCGTCTCTGGTAACCCCTGTGCAAATCATCATAATTTACCTGACATTATCCATATCTTTCTTCTGATTCCCTCTGTTGCACGAATGTATCTCTCAGCTTTTGTTTTCTTGGAAAATTACATTCGTATTCATGGATTCATTGTACCGCAATGAAGAATGTATGTCAAAACATAATTGCCCCAAAAATCTAATTCCAAATGATAGTGTCTCTATATCCTCTTTATTTTATTTCAAGCAAACCTCTGCACCGGTTAAGAACTGCATAAATTTCCTGTTTTCTCGGAATCACCATATTTCCGGAAATACTGCCCTCGCTAAATGCGGCAAACCCGTTTTTCTCTATCTTTTCCCACATCAGCTCCACTGCCTGCCCCAGTGTCTTTTTCCCGTCAAAATAATGCAGCTTCATATACTTTACAATCTGCACCAGCGCCGACAGCTGCTCTGTGTCCACAAGCTGTTCCACATATCGTAAATCCACCATTTCCTTATTGATGGAAATACTTTCTCTGCCCATAACCTTTGTCTTAATCCGGTTGTCCTTGAGAAATGCCATATCCCTGGCTGGAATCCGCGAAAACACCGGCTTATCCGCCTTTTCCACACCAGCCAGAACCAGTGGGAAGCTCTCTGCCTCCTTCTTGGCAAGCTCTGTTATCTCCACCGGAACATACCGGTTCATCTGTATAATGCAGTCTGCCTTGTGGAAATAAGAGCCGGAGCTTCCCGCCACTAAAATTGTGGAAATTCCTGCACTCTCATACAGCTCCTGCACCCTGTCAATAAACGGTATAATCGGCTCCACCTCCCGGTGCACAACCCTCTGCATCAGCTCATCCCGAATCATGAAATTTGTGGCACTGGTATCCTCATCAATCAGAAATACCTTTGCCCCGGCCTCTATTGCCTCCACCGTATTTGCTGCCTGGGAGGTACTTCCGCTGGCATCCTGGGAATAAAATGCCACTGTGTCCTTTCCATTTGGAAGATTGCGGATAAACATGGAAATATCCACCTTCTGGATATTTCTTCCGTCCTCGGCGCGAAGCTTCATGGCAGAGGCGTCGGTTATCACATATTCCCTTCCGTCCCCTGCTATATGGTTGTACACGCCAAGCTCCAATGCCTTAAGCAGTGTGGATTTTCCGTGGTATCCGCCACCCACAATCAAGGTAATTCCCTGCCGGATTCCCATTCCCTTTATGGTTCCGTAATGGGGAAGCTCCAAAGCCACCTCCATAGATTCCGGTGACTTAAAGGGCACAGCCTCCTTCATGGCAAGCTGGGATACACCGGACTTTCTCGGCAGAATGGAGCCATTTGCCACAAAGGCTGCCAGTCCAAGCTTCGGAAGCTGCTCCCTGATATACTGCTGGTCCTCTGCTAAATTGGCTGTTTTTACCAGCTCCTCTTTTCGATAGGCAGAGGCAAACAAGGTCTGTTTCACGCAAACCGGAAGAAAATCAAACAGAATCTTCTCCAGTTCCCTTGCATTTATGGTTCTGCCATTTGCCGGAAAGCCTATTTCCATCCTTACGGTAATATCTCCGTTTTCTGCATTTATTACACAGGCACTGCGGTTTAAAATCTCCTGTCCCGGCTGGCTTACACTGATTAACCCGCTCTTACCGGAACCCTTTGCTTTAAAGGAAAATTCCCGCACCTTCCCCGCCATCCTGCGTAGCAGGCAATCCTGCAGGGCAATTCTTTTGTGGGGTGCATCAAACAACCCGGTATCGAAGCCAGCCCTCTGACCGGATACCAGAACGCTCACCTTAGACGGTGCTGCAAAGGGGTCTCCCTGTACATGGTCAATGGACAATACATAATCCGCAAACTGGTATTTTCCCCTGGTATCTTTATATGCCGGATAGCCCTTATGGTCTATCCTCCTTAAACACTCTCTTAAATCTGAATCTCTCATTGTATTTTCCTCTCTTATGCTAATTACTGTTAGACAATTGCGAAACTCAAATAAAGTAGATATGCGTTTGTGTAATATACACAACTTTGCGACAGCATTAGGAACGTTAGCCGAGCAAAGTTGTCGTATATTCACAATACGCATAGCATAAAGTATATGTTTCGCAATCGCCTAGCTAATTACTGTATGTAATCATTGCATTTTCATTATAATTTGTCAACTGTTTTCCCCTTTTAACCGCAATCTGCCTCACCCGTTTTTTCCTATTTCCCATATTGACAAATACTGCTGTATTTGCTATTTTTATTATTGTTGATATATCAACATTTATACAAAAAAAAAGAGGAACCAATATGATAGAACGCTTTGAATTATTTACAACAACCATTGGACAGATTTATAAGAATTTACAGCGGATTAAGATGCAGGAAATGGCAGAGTTCCAGCTAAAGGGAACCCATGTCATGTGCCTGTTTGAATTGAACCGGAACAAGAAAGGGCTTACCGTGACACAGCTAAGTTCTCTCTGCGGTGAGGACAAAGCCGCCATATCCCGGACCGTTTCCGATTTGGTGAAACGGGGGCTTGTCACCGCCGATTCGGAAAAGAAATACCGCGCCCCACTTCTTCTTACCCCCGACGGACAAACCACCGCTGACCGGATTGACGAAATGGTGGAGGAAGCCGTATTAGCAGGCGGCGACGGCTTAAGCGAACAGGAACGCATCAATTTTTATAAGGCACTTACCACCATATCTGACAATCTGAAGCATTATCTCAATGATTAATGAAAACGCCGGGGCATCAGGCAAGCTGGTATTGCAGCCATTCATAGATTAACCGGCTGCCCTCTGAAATGTTCTCCGGCAGTAGTGCCCTTGCCACCAGCTTGCTTTCTGCTTCCGGATGTTCCACCTGTTTTAAATGGGCGTAATCTCCGTCTATCCGCTCCACCACATACAAAATTGCTTCCATCTTTCTTTTCACACCTCATTTTCTTTCTAAATCTACCTAAGACAACTGCGAAGCTCTCTGTTTTTAAATTCTTCCATACTTTCTCTTAAAGGCTTCCACATCTGCCTCATTTCTTGCAAGCTCCGCAAAGCACAGTTTTCCGGATACCGGGTCCCGGAAGCCCACCGTCATCTCACCTGTACAGATACTTTTATCCACCTCAATTGCAAAATCCTTACAGGCTTCCGGAACCGGTACTGCATTCCTTTTCTTTCCAAACAAGTGCATAGTACTCCCCTTTCCCAAAAATAATTAATCCTACATGGCTTTTATCATACCCCACTAAGTGTAAAATGACAACTGCTATTCTATTTTACCGGATTATCGTGTGCTTTTACCTGCTTGTCTTTTCTGCATTTCTTCCAGTGTATGCATAACGGCATATACTTTGATAAGATTACTCCAGTCATCTTCCCTGTGAACCCATTGGGTCATATACTGTTTAATATCCTGCATAGTCCAGTAATTGTCCATTCTCTTTTCCTCCTGTTTTTTAATTAAGGTTGTTGGCTTGGTTTATGTGTTACTGAATGTAAAACATATGATTGTTTTACTGTAATTAATATTATATATCTATTTGCCCCAATAGTCTATTGACACATTTTACATATTTGCACCAATATATTCTGTTTATTTTTATATTTACTCCAATAGAAAAATACGCTATAATTCATGTAGAGTGGGGAATGTGTATCTTATTTACCCTCCACACAATCAGATTGGAGATTACAAACATGCCGATTTCAAAAGCCCAGCAAAGAGCTGTAAATAAATATGTAAAAAACAACTACGACAGAGTCAATGTTACTTTCCCCAAGGGCAGAAAAGACGAATTAAAAGCACATGCCGTCGGAAGGGGAGAATCCCTCAATGCATTTATCAACCGTGCAATTGATGAGGCACTGGAACGGGATAATGGAAATAAACCATCCTGACTGGTACTACAATTAGTATAATATACATGTACATGTATTTCAATAGTATCATTTTACAAACATGTACATGTATTTAGGCATATTTTTGTTACCTTTGCACAGTATAAAAGATTATCCATACAAAATTAAAAAAAACAAATATTTTGCTAAACAAGTTTTTAAAAAGGAGATATATAATGTCATTAACTGAAAGCCAAAAACAGGCACGTTATAATTATGCAAAGAAATCACTAAAACGCATTCCATTAGATGTTCAAAAAAACAAATATGAGGAAATCCGTACTGCCGCCCAGAACGCCGGAGAATCCGTTAACGGATATATCAAAAAAGCCATTGACATGCGAATGGCGGAGGATAGAAAAGACACGCTTTGAAGTTACATGCTATACGTTTCAGGATAGCATAAAGATAAATATTTATAACTACCTGTTCATTAATCTTACAGAATTACAGCCATAACCTTTCTCTCTAAATGCCGGGAATCACATTTTGTGCATTTCCCGGCATTTATTTTTTCCTTGTTTTTATTTTTCCTATTGACAACTTTCTTTGTCAATGATATGATTCATATGACAAATAAATTTGTCATTTTGCAAATTTTTTATGTCAATTTAATTTAGGAGATGATAATATGCCGCTTTATAACCGGTTGAAGGAATACCGTGCACGGATTTCCGTCAACCAGCAGGAAATGGGCGCCCTGGTAGGCACCTCCAGACAGACCATCAGTCTGATTGAACGCGGGGATTATTCCCCTTCCGTAACACTTGCCCTGAAAATTGCCAGGGTATTTGATGTTCCGGTGGAGGATATTTTCTATTATGAGGACGAAAATGAAGGAGAAGAAGAATATGAAAACAAAAATTGAAACCGTTACTGCTGACACCCCACAATACATTGCCAGAACCAAGAAAAAATTTGTCATCCGGATTATACTCTCATTGCTTGCCGGTGCAGTTTTTGGCTTTGTAACTGCTTCATGCATCAATACCTTTAAAGAACATACCACCGGAACCGCAAAGATGATACTTCAAAAGCTTCCATTTATACAGCTCTACGTCTTTCCGTGGGTTATGCTTGCATTTACGGTTGTCTGTATCATCATCAATGAACACTTTATGAAAAAAAGCCAGATACAAATTGATACCTGGGACGGTGAGGATGATGAACACATCAACCTTGCAGACCTTTATTTAAATAAAACCAGTCTGGTATCCAGTATTCAGATTGTAGGTGTCCAGATATTTTTTGCAATCATAACCTATAGTCTGATGAAAAACATCCAGTCTGCAGTGGACTCTGCCATGGTTTTAATTGCTGTTGTCATTTATTTTATAGGTCTGTTCAGTTGCATTTTCCAGCAAAACCATCTAATCCGGCTTATAAAAGAATATGCACCTGAGAAAAAAGGCAGTGTTTACGACAAAAATTTCCATGATGTCTGGCTTGCCAGCTGCGATGAGGCAGAACAACATATGATATACGAGGCAGCATATAAAACCTTCCGGTTTATGAACCATGTATTTTCCATCTGCCTTACCGCTGCAGTCATCGCCGGCATATTTTTTCCAATTGGTATCCTCTGCGCCATTATGATTGGTCTCCTCTGGCTTATCATGACACTGTACTACTCAAGGGAAGCCATAAAGCTGGAAAACAATTGGTAAACCTGTTTTTATGCAGATAGAATATGGATAAGGAGGGCATCAATTGAATTATACTATTTATTATTTGTGCTGCATGTTACCTCTCCTGCTTATCTTCCTAAGCCGCAAAAAAAGGAGAAAACAAATCATAGCCCATCATATAAAAAGAAAGAAATGGAATAAGGAGAACAAAACTATGACTGAATTTGCAAAACAATTTATCGGTGAGAAATGTATAATCTATCTATTGGAATCCCAGATTAACGGCACCATTAAGGAAATATCCGAAGACAGCAACGCTATTCTGATAGAGGACGGCAATAACACAGAAATCATTAATTTGGAGTATGTAACCCGAATCCAGAAGTATCCGGCAAAGAAAAAGGGGAAAAGGAAACCGGTTATACAGGATTGAGCCTGCCTCTGGCTCATCCTGACTCGTCACTCCTTCAAAGGGCATTTTGACCGGCTTCCCCTTATTTCTTACTATATACTATCTCAACAACTTATTCCAGTAATACTCTGTATAATAGTTTGATAGTTGGGTTTTTCCCAAAATAACTGCGCCAAGACTATAATTTCCGGAGGAATCCTTCACAAACGCAAGCTGGGTTGCAGCGGTTTTATTCGTATAATCAATAAAACCATCCGTGTCTACACCGTATTGTCCGTTTCCCTGCACAATAACCACGCTTTGGCTGCCCTCTGTTTCCACATCTATATTCTGTATTACAAAATTATTCTTAAGCTTTGAAACATAATTTTCTCCGCCACCCGGAACAGGACTGTCCATAAATTCCACTACAGCGTTCCGGACTTCCTTATCCCCATTCAATATCGCTGCTCCATAATTTGTAAAGGCTGTCACATAATTTACGCCCAATACCACAAGTATTATGAGCATGGCAGCAAAAACCAAACCGCCCCATGAACTGCCACCATTTACATGCTTATCCCTCTTAAGCGGATAAACAGGGTAAAACAGCCAAGCCCATAAAATCAAAGATATTTTTCTCTCATACAGAACATTTACTAAAATGACATCCACAATAAACACTATCCCACAAAAAGAATACAACGGAGCAAGCTTCATTATATTAAAAAAAATGTCTATCCTCGGCTGTGTTACAACCCATAACATTGTTATAATCATAAGCAGCATACATGCATAAATTATAATCCGTCCAAGCTTCACCACGATATGTATATCACTTACCGTACTGCTATATGAACTGCTGTCATAAACCCCGGTGTTGCTGATTGAACGGGTTACTACCGGCTCCTCCGGTCTGCCAAAATCCCACGGATTTTCCTGATTTAGCTGACTTCTCATTTCCTGCTGTTCCGGTTCACCTGACAGGCGAAGACCTCCTGCTTTCTTATCAGAATTTTCATCATTTGCCAGTTTTAATTCCATTTTCACTTCCTCCTCATTATTTTCTTTTACTCTATTTTCTTACACCACCCATTTTAGAAAACATTTGGTGTCATGCTTTCCTTAACGCCTTTACACTTTTTGCCGCTCCTGCTATCTCAAACCCACTGCCGGAATAAATGCAGTTGTACACAGTGCCGTATTTTCCGATTTGGCTGTTATAATGGGCTGCTAATTGCGATGTGGGTATTCTCCGCATCATAAGCATAACGAGCTCCGCCTGCTTCCACAAGGCAGTTGGCGTCGTTATAGGTCATGGTGACTGTTTCCAGCACATCCGGGTTCTGGCTGTTGGTGGTGGTCTTTTT